>ERZ1026957.13-NODE-13-length-96537-cov-11.622603_pt1 | contig 96537 bp, 66 predicted proteins | sample MGYA00519300_ERZ1026957 | MGnify/ENA primary metagenome ERZ1026957 (study PRJEB26926, sample SAMN06164520) | human gut metagenome | biome: ENVO:00009003; feature: ENVO:2100002; material: ENVO:00002003 | host: Homo sapiens | place: USA | collected 2012 ...
ACCCCTGACCCCGTGCGTGACAGGCACGTATTCTAACCAGCTGAACTAACGCACCATTGCTGGGCGACCCCTTTGTTTCTGCGGGCGGAGGTCGGTCGCTTCATCCCCTCCCCTCGGCTGGCGGTGCGTAGGGGACTCGAACCCCTGACCCCGTGCGTGACAGGCACGTATTCTAACCAGCTGAACTAACGCACCGTTTTTCGGTATTGCGAGTGCAAAGATAGTATAAATTTTTGAAACAGCAAGGCTTTTCACCCTTTTTTGAAGAAAGAAAATTGTACGCTGCCGTAACTTCTTAATTGCCAAAACTCCGCGCAGGAGGAAAAATCCATCTGCTTCGAGTGCTCGAAGATAAGCATGCCGCCCGGGCGCAGCAGATCGCCCTTCAGCACCAGGTCGACGACCGCCTCGCTGCCCTCCAGATCGTAGGGTGCATCCGAAAAGACAATGTCGAACTGTTTGGTGCAGTTCTTCAGGTAGAGAAAGACATTCGCCTTGACCGCATGGAGCTGTTCGATACCGAGCTGCGCCGCGGTCTGCCGGATGAAATTGTAGTGCACCGGGTTGATCTCCACCGACGTGACGCTCCGGGCCCCCCGCGAGGCGAACTCGTAGCTGATCGAACCCGTCCCGGCAAAGAGGTCCAGCACGTCGCACTCCTCGAAATCGACCAGGTTGCCCAACACGTTGAAGAGGTTCTCCTTGGCGAAGTCCGTCGTCGGACGGGCCCGCAGGTTGCGGGGCGGATTGATCGCCCGGCCCTTGTATTTGCCGCTGACTATTCGCATGTTGCCTCGCTGAAAAGGGACCCCAGCAGCTTCATGAGGGCCCGGGGATCGTCCCCTGCGGCCCGCAGCGCGTAGTGCTTGAGCTCAAAGCTGCCGGAGAGCCGTTCGATAAAATAGAGGATGTCGGCCTCGTCGGGTGCGGGAATCACCTCGGCGAGCTGCAACGCCGGATCGCAGACCCGGACATAGAGAAGTCCGGAACGAAGGCAGAGCCACACGACGGGCGTTGTCGTCGCCACGGCATGCAGCAGCGGCGACGTATAGAAGAGCCGCTCGCCGAAGCGCTCCGTCACGGGCTGCAGCGCCGCTGCCGGAACGGCCATCAGGGCGACGGTCTCCTGTGCCGGATCGCTGCATACGACGCACTCGTCACCCGAGGGAGCCATGCCGTTTGCCGCAAGCAGTTCGGCTCCGCGCTCCTCGTCGAAGAGCTCCGCCGGCACCAGCATCGTTTTGGGAGTCAGCAGCTCGACCTCCACGGGCTCCTCCCCCGCCGCCGCAGGGAGCGGGGTGGAAAAAGAGTGTCCATCCAACGCGAGCTGAATGGACACCTTATGGATCGGATTCGGAGTCTTACTCCCAGTTGCCTGCTTCATTGTTGGCAGCATCCATCGAACCGAACTTCACGCCGGGGTAGCGGTTAAAGTTGTTCACCTCGTCGTCGATCAGGTTGATGATGTCCTGACGGAAAGCAACCGTGTCGAGGAAGAGCTTGTAGGGAGCGCGGCACTCGACGATGGGCACCGTCACACCCGAAGCCGTCGTGAAGCCGGCCTCCAGGATGAACTGCGCCTTGTCATCGGTTCCGGGGATGAAGCGGAACTGCTCGACATCGGCTGCCGTGAGCTTCTTGGGCGAGAAGATCGTATCGATGACCGCCACGGTGAACTGCTCGACATTCTTTCTACCCGACTTCTTCAGCATGGCCATGGCCACCGAATCGTCCTCGTCGACGATCTTGCGCTCGAGTACCAGCGAATCATTCAGCACGAACGAAACCAGGGTATCGAAGCTGCCGGTAAAGCGCTGATACTTGGTTCTGAAGGCGCGCTCGGCGGTACGGATGTCCTTGATCCGATCGATAACCAGCGCCTTTTTGTCCTTCAGCTCCTGTTCAAAACGGATAGGAGTCGAGATCTGATCGTAGATGATGTAGACCAATCCTACGATGACTACAGCAAGAATGATTTGGATGAGTTTTTTCATTTTATTAATTAATATTTGTTGTTATTTTTGTGCTGACTAAATCCGACACGATGTTTAGTACACGTATTGCGACCCAAATTTACGCCAAAATTTGTTTTGAAACAACCCCTGGGCAAAAAAAAATCATAGAAAAATTGTCCGAATACATCGCCGACGACGATTTTTCCCGGATTTTCGTCCTGAACGGATACGCCGGAACGGGCAAAACGACCCTGATCGCGGCACTGGTCGGAGCGCTCAAGGAGCTGGGGATCAAGCCCGTGCTGCTGGCCCCGACGGGTCGTGCGGCCAAGGTGCTGGCGCAATACGCCCACGAGAAGGCTCTCACGATCCACAAGCGCATTTACCGCCAGCGCACGAATGCCGACTACGAGTCGAAGTTCTCGCTCAATATCAACCCCGAGCGCGATGCGGTCTTCATCGTCGACGAGGCCTCGATGCTCTCCGACGGAGCCTCCGACGGCGCGCTCTTCGGCAGCGGATCGCTACTGCAGGACCTCGTGCAGTATGTCCGCAGCGGCCGTGCCTGCCGCCTCATCTTGGTCGGCGACAGCGCCCAGCTGCCGCCCGTGGGGGCGGATTTCAGCCCGGCGCTCGACGAAGCGACCATGCGCACGTATGGCGACGTGGTCTACGGCACGATGGACGAGGTCGTGCGGCAGGAGGCGCAGTCGGGCATTCTGTTCAACGCCACGCTCGTGCGTTGCATGCTCGAACGGGGCATCCACGAGATTCCGCACTTCGAGATGGGGTTCGCGGACTTCGAGGCGGTCGAGGGCGGCGACTTTCTCGAGAAGCTCCAGGAGTGCTACGACCGCTACGGACGCGACGAGACGATCGTCATCACGCGCTCGAACAAGCGCGCCAACCGCTACAACGAGGGCATCCGCCGCAACGTGCTCTGCGCCGAAGAGGAGATCGAGAGCGGCGACATGCTCATGGTCGTGAAGAACAACTACTACTACCCGGAGCACACCGAAGGGTGCCCGATGAACTTCATCGCCAACGGCGACATCGCCCGCCTGAAGCGGCTGCGGCGCTTCGAGGAGTTCTACGGCTTCCGCTTCGCCAATGCCGTGCTGGAGTTTCCGGACTACGACGATGCGGAGCTCGAATGCAGGATCCTGCTCGACACGATCGCATCGGAATCGCCGTCGCTCACGCGCGAGGAGTCCTCGCGGCTCTTCTACGAGGTCGAGAAGGACTACCTCGACATCCGGAGCCGCATCAAGCGCTACAAGGAGATCCGCGAGAACCCCCATTTCAACGCCGTGCAGGTGAAGTTCTCCTACGCCGTCACGTGCCACAAGGCGCAGGGCGGACAGTGGAAGGCGGTCTTCGTGGACCGCTGCCTGTTCGGCGACGAGCCGATGACGCGCGACATGCTCCGCTGGCTCTATACGGCGCTGACGCGCGCCACCGAGCGGCTCTATCTGGTCAATTTCGACAAGGCCTTTTACGAATAGTATTAAAATATGGAGAGCGAACGACACCCGCTCCGGCCCTTTCTGCCGGAGAACGCCCGGCTGCTGATGCTGGGCAGCTTCCCGCCGCAGCGCAAGCGCTGGTCGATGGAGTTCTTCTACCCCAACCTCCAGAACGACATGTGGCGCATCGTGGGGCTGCTGGCCACGGGCGACAAGACCCATTTCCTCACGGCGGACGGCCGCCGCTTCGACCGGCCGCGCATCGAGGCCTTCTGCCGCGAACGGGGCATCGCGCTCTACGACACGGCCGAGGAGGTCATCCGGCTGAAGGACAACGCCTCGGACAATTTTCTTCAGGTCGTGCGCGAGGTGGACCTCGGGGCTCTGCTCCGCGCCATCCCGGCGTGCCGGACGATCGTCACCACGGGACAGAAGGCCACCGATACGCTGTGCCGCACGACGGGCTGCGACGAGCTGCCCGTCGGGGGCCGCGTGACGTTCCGCCTTGCCGGACGCGAGCTGACCCTGTGGCGCATGCCCTCCTCCTCGCGCGCCTATCCGCGTTCGGTGGAGTGGAAGGCCGCATACTACCGGCAGGTCTTCACCGAAGCGGGAATCATCTGACAGATCAGCCAACACCACACGCACGAATCCGCTTGTCTGAACATTTTTCAGAAAAAAGCACATGGCTGTTGCTATTTTGGAACACATTTATCAACTTTGCGATGGGTTAGTTTGTTAGGAATGAGACAGGTGCAGGAGCCGTATGCCTGCCGGCAGGCTGGCATGGCGTCCGTGGCCATGTTCTCCGATATTACCACCATCAAAAAACAACAGCTATGAAGTACACGGACAAATTACGTGCGATGTGCCGGCCCGCAGCGGCGGTCATCGCGGCATCGCTCCTTTTCGCGGCGTGCGACAACGACGAGGAGACGGAGAAGCCCGGCCCGGGACCCGATCCGGAGCCCGAAACCGAACTTTCGTTCGCCTGCGACGTGACGGACATCACGGCGTCGTCGGCCAGGGTCATCGTTTCACCGACCGACGGCTACACCGGCTACTACTACTTCGACGTCATGGAAAAGACGGAATTCGAGACGCAGTACGCCGACAACCTGCAGGTGCTCGCCGACCGCTTCGAGGCCATGGTTCAGGAGACGGCCGACCGCTACATCGAGGCGGGACAGGTCTCCTCGATCGAAGAGCTGATGGAGAGCGCCATTGCCAGCCAGGGCATCGCCGACTACGAGTACCAGACGCTCAATCCGCTGACGGATTACTGCGTATGGGCCTGCGGCGTCGACCTGCAGGGCAAGGTCACGTCCGACATCTCGGTCATCAAGGAGTTCACGACACTCGACGTGGAGCACTCGGGCATGACGTTCGACATCGCCTACGATCCCGACACCTACCAGCTCACGCTCACGCCGTCGGGTGACGAAAACTACGTCTGGGGGCTTCTTTCGGCCGAGGACTACCAGCAGTACTACAACAACTCGGCCGAGGAGTGCATCAAGGACCTCGTGGACACCTATGTCGAAGGCGGCGTGCTGGAGGCGAATCTCCACACGGGAACCGTTTCGGCAAGCATGATCCTCCAAGCTACGGTCGGCGAGAATGTCGTCGTGGCTGCCGGATACGAGGACGGCATCACGACCAGCGTGGCGGAATACCGATTCGAGTTCGCAGGCAATCCTTCGGCCACGATCACCGAGGATGTCGAGACGACGCTGGGCGCCATGACCTCGGCCTTCTACTCCAACTGGGGCGAGACGCCCGAGGGATAGGGTCTCGATCAGGCCACGGTGATGCTCAGCGACTACGAATCGATGAAGCAGCTCTACATCGACGTCTGGTATCCCCACGGGGAGGCCATCTCCGGAACCTACGAGATCAACAACACGAACGAGGCCCGCACGGCCATCGCCGGACGCATCACCTCGACGCTCAACCCCTCGTTCTATGCCGTGCTGAACGCGGAGACGCTGGAGTTCGAGCAGTACGCCCTGCTCGAATCGGGCACGATCACGATCATGGGCGACGACATGTCGATGTTCTACAGCGTGACGGTCGATGGCAAATCGGGCGACTACTCGGTCAAGGTCGACTACACGGGCATGATGTTCTCCGCCTCGTCGGCCGGAGCTTCCCTGTCGCCTGTAGCCCCCGCAGCGAAGGTCGGGGCACTGAAGCTGTCGCAGCGCACCGCCGCGGCCTTCGGTCCAGGTCCCGAGCGGGTGAATCCCCGCGTGAAAGCGCTCTGCGCGCTGGCAAAGTAGCCTGACACGACACCGGCATCACAGGCGGGCCATGTTTGCACATGGCCCGCCTTGCTTTTCGGAGGAGGGGAAGCCCCGGCCTCCGATTTTTTTGATTCGGGGACGGCACGACTTGCGAAATATTCCGCTATCTTTGTAGGGATGAAACAACACGATCAGACGGTGACTCCGGAAAAGAAGACCGACACCAAAAAATATGTCGAGACGCCGCTCATGAAGCAGTATTACGCCATCAAGGCGGTGCATCCCGACGCCATCCTGCTCTTCCGCGTGGGCGACTTCTACGAGACGTTCGGCGACGACGCGATCAAGGCCAGCGGCATCCTGGGCATCACGCTCACACGCCGCGCCAACGGCGCCGCCTCCTTCGTCGAGCTGGCGGGATTCCCCTATCATGCCATCGACACCTACCTGCCCAAGCTGGTGCGTGCGGGTGAGCGCGTGGCCATCTGCGAGCAGCTCGAGGACCCGAAGCTCGTCAAGGGGCTCGTCAAGCGCGGCGTCATCGAGCTGGTGACCCCGGGCATCGTCCTGGGTGACAACATCCTCGCCAACAAGGAGAACACCTACCTCGGCTCGGTCTACTTCGGCCGCAGGTCGACGGGCGTGGCCTTTCTGGACATCTCCACGGGCGAGTTCTACGTGGCCGAAGGGTCGGACGCCTACGTCGACAAGCTCATCTCGAACCTCGCGCCCAAGGAGATCATCTACCAGCGCGGCTGCGAGGAGCGCTTCACCGAAGCCTTCGGATCGAAGCACTACACATACCGGCTCGACGAATGGGTCTTCTCGGAAGAGGTCAACCGCGAGAAGCTCTGCAAGCAGTTCGGCACCTCGTCGCTCAAGGGATTCGGCGTCGACCACATGACGAGCGGCATCTCGGCCGCCGGCGCCATCCTCCACTACCTCGAATTTACCGAGCACCGCGACACGGGCCACATTCGCTCGATCGCGCGCCTCGACCAGAACGACTACGTCTGGGTCGACAAGTTCACGATCCGCAACCTGGAGCTCTTCGCCTCGAACGGCGCGCAGGAGAAGAGCAGCTTCGCCGAGGTGATCGACCGCACGCTCACGCCGATGGGCGGGCGGCTGCTCAAGCGCTGGATCGCCATGCCGATCATGGATACGGCGCGGATCAACCGGCGGCTGGATGTCGTCGAGCGGCTCGTCGGCGATGCGGAGCTGGCCGACACGCTGCGCGAGCAGGTGGCGATGATCGGCGACCTGGAGCGCATCTCCTCGCGCATCGCGGCCTCGCGCGTGACGCCCCGCGAGCTGGTGCAGCTCAAGAACTCGCTCGCGGCGCTCGAGCTGCTCAAGGCGGCGATGGAATCCACCGATTGCGAGCGGCTGCACGAGCTGGCCGACGGGATCGACCCCCTGGAGGAGGTGCGCGAGCGCATCGCCCGCGAGATCTACCCCGATCCGCAGAACAACCAGATACAGAAGGGCGGCGTCATCGCCGACGGCGTCGATCCCGAGCTGGACGACCTGCGCCGCATCGCCCTGCACGGCAAGGACTACCTCGCGCGCATCCAGCAGCGCGAGAGCGAGGCGACGGGCATCCCGTCGCTGAAAATCAGCTACAACAACGTCTTCGGCTACTACATCGAGGTGCGCAATGCCCACAAGGAGAAGGTGCCCGCCACGTGGATCCGCAAGCAGACGCTCACCAACGCCGAACGCTACATCACCGAGGAGCTCAAGGAGTACGAGGAGAAGATTCTGGGCGCCGAGGAGAAGATGCTCGTCATCGAGCAGCGCATCTACGCCGAGCTGATGGCCCACATCTGCGGGTCGCTCACCGTGCTGCTGCGCGACGCCGCGGCCGTGGCGCGCATCGACTGCCTGCAATCCTTCGCGCGCATCGCCTGCGAGCGGCGCTACGTGCGCCCGGTGCTCGACGAGGGCAGCCTCATCGACATCCGCGCCGGGCGGCACCCGGTCATCGAGACGCTGATGCCCGTCGGCGAGGAGTACATCCCCAACGACGTGATGCTCGACGACAAGCAGCAGCAGATCATGATGATCACGGGTCCCAACATGTCGGGTAAATCGGCCCTGCTGCGGCAGACGGCCCTCATCGTCCTCATGGCGCAGATGGGCTCGTTCGTCCCGGCCAAATCGGCACACATCGGCGTCGTGGACAAGATTTTCACGCGCGTCGGGGCATCGGACAACATCTCGCAGGGCGAGTCGACCTTCATGGTCGAGATGCTCGAGTCGGCCAGCATCCTGAACAACATCTCGGACCGCAGCATCGTGCTGCTCGACGAGATCGGGCGCGGCACGTCGACCTACGACGGCATCTCGATCGCCTGGGCCATGGTCGAATACCTGCACAACCACCCCACGGCCCATGCCAAGACGCTCTTCGCCACGCACTACCACGAGCTCAACGAGATGGAGCAGATGTGTCCGCGCGTGAAGAACTACCACGTCACGGTCCGCGAGGTGGGCAACCAGATCGTCTTCCTGCGCAAGCTCGAGCGCGGCGGCACGGAGCACTCGTTCGGCATCCACGTCGCGCGCATGGCGGGCATGCCGGCCTCGGTCGTGGCGCGGGCCGAGGAGATCCTGCGCAACCTCGAGCAGGTCTACGGCAACAACGAGATCGTCCCGAGCCGCAGCCCCCGCGAGCGCGGGAAGCGCCACACGGCGCATGCCGTGCGCGAGGCGGCCGAGAGCGCCGCGCCGCAGAACATGCAGCTGTCGATGTTCCAGCTGGACGACCCCGTGCTGGTGCAGATCCGCGACCAAATCAAGGGCATCGACATCAACACGCTGACGCCGATCGAGGCGCTCAACAAGCTCAACGAAATCAAGAAGATCACCGGCATCTGACCCGCTGCCGGCCCCGCCGTCCGGTCCCGTTTTAGCGGGAACGAGGCGCCGGGGCCCGGATTTTACAGCGTCACGGCCGTCACCGTCCAACGAACAGAAGCCATGCAGGAGGAAGACATGCAGGAGGAGGAACTCCGTCTCGAAATCATCACGCCCGACACCTCGACGCAGGCGGACGTGCCGCTCGCCGCGAGCGGCGTCTCGGCGGGCTTTCCCTCGCCGGCCGAGGATTTCCTCGAGCCGTCGATCGACCTGAACCGCACGCTCATCCGCAATGCGGCGTCGACCTTCTTCGTGCGTGTGAGCGGCGACTCGATGAAGGACGACCGCATCGACGACGGCGACCTGCTGGTCGTCGACAAGTCGCTCGAACCCTATGACGGCTGCGTGGCCGTCTGCTTCCTCGACGGGGAGTTTACGCTCAAGCGCGTGCGCATGGGCCGTGACCGCCTGACGCTCATGCCGGCCAACCCCCGCTACCGCCCCATCGAGGTGAGCCGCGACAACGACTTCGCCATCTGGGGCGTGGTCACCTACGCCATCAAGAAAATCTGAACGCCCGATGCGGGCCACGGCCATGTACGGACTCTGCGACTGCAACAACTTCTTCGCCTCGTGTGAGCGTGTCTTCCGTCCCGAGCTGAACGGACGTCCCGTGATCGTGCTCTCGAACAACGACGGCTGCGTCATCGCCCGCTCGAACGAGGCCAAGGCGCTCGGCATCCGCATGGGCCAGCCCTTCTACCAGCTGCGGGAGCTTGTCCGGCGGTACGACGTAGCGACCTTCTCGACGAACTTCGTGCTCTACGGCGACATGTCGCGCCGCGTGATCTGGACGCTGCGGCAGCTGGTGCCCGCCGCCGAGGTCTACTCCATCGACGAGGCGTTCCTCGACCTGCGGGGCATCGCCACGGAGGAACTCAACGCACTCGGTCACCGCATCAGCCGCACCGTCCAGCACAACACGGGCATTCCCGTGAGCATCGGCATCGCCCCGACCAAAACGCTGGCCAAGATCGCCTCGAAGCTCTGCAAGCGCTACCCGCGGCTCGAGGGCAGCTGCCTGATGTACCGCCCGGCGGACATCGAGAAGGTGCTGCGCCGCTTTCCGATCGGCGACATCTGGGGCGTGGGGCGGCGGCACCTGCGCATGCTCGAGCAGGCGGGCATCGCCACGGCCTACGACTTCGTACAGCGGCCCGAGAGGTGGGTGCGCACGCGGATGAACCTCCCGGGCGTGCGCACGTGGCGCGAGTTGCAGGGCGAGGCGTGCATCGACTTCGAGAACGCCCCACGGCAGCGGCAGCAGATCTCCGTCTCGCGCAGCTTCGCCCACGAACTGACCGAATACGACGACCTGCACAGCTCGGTGGCGACCTTCGCGGCGATGTGTGCCGAGAAGCTGCGGCGGCAGGGCAGCCTCTGCGGCGAAGTCACCGTCTACATCTACACGAACCGCCACCGGGAGGAGCTGCCTCAGTACTTCGAGAGCCGCACCGTGCGCCCGGCCGTCGCCACGGACGACACGCTGGAGCTCGTGCCGCTGGCCACCGGGGCCCTGCGGCAGATCTTCCGCCGCGGCTACGGCTACAAGAAGGCCGGCGTGATCTTTTCGGAGTTGAGCGACCGCGTCGGCACCCAGACCGACCTGTTCGACCCGGTGGACCGGGCACGCCACAGCCGGCTGATGGAGGCCGTCGACGCCGCCAACCGGCAGTTCGGCCGCGGACGCATCGTCGTGGCGTCGCAGGGCCTTGCGCCGCTGAAAATGAACCGCGGGCACCTCTCGAAGAACTACACCACCGACCTCGACGACATCCTCACGGTGAAGGTCTGACCTCCCGCGCCGACACCGCTTTGCCGCCCGCGGCCCGCCCGGCTCCGTGCCAAGGCCCCCTCCGGCAACAGCCGGGCCCGCACCACCCTGCCGCCCGGCGGTTTTTCCTTTTTCCGGCCCGACGTTCCCTCCGCCAACGACCGGAGTTGCACTACCCTGCACCGTCTCTTCCCTGCCGCCACGCCGGAGCTTCTTCCGCCGCCCGCCCCACCGACACCGCTGCGCACAAAAAAAGCGGGTCCCCGGCAACCGGAGACCCGCATGAATACAATCGGCCCGCACAAGGCCGCACGCTGATGCGTCACGCCACAAACTCCTCGCCGCGCAGGAAGGTCCGCGCGATGAGCGGCGTCTGGTAGGCGTAGGTGAAGAACTCGAACGACGGCATCGGCTCCGTGAGGAAGAAATTGGCGACCTTGCCCACGGTGATCGACCCGAAGTCGCGGCTCAAATCCAGGGCGCAGGCGCCGTTGAGCGTCGCGGCATGGAGCGCCTCGGTCGGGGTCATGCGCATGCGGATCGAGGCGAGCGCCATCACCATGCGCATGTTGCCCGAGGGCGACGAGCCGGGGTTGTAGTCCGAAGCGAGGGCCACGCCCAGCCCCGCGCGGATCATCTCGCGGGCCGGCGGGTAGCTCATGCCGAGGAAGAAGGCCGCACCGGGCAGCATCGTCGGCACGGTGTCGCTGCCGCGCAGCGCCTCGATCTCGGCGGCTCCGATGCGTTCGAGGTGGTCGACCGAGAGGGCGCCGCAGCGCACGCCGAGCTGCACGCCGCCTGAGACGGCCAGCTCGTTGGCATGGATCTTCGGGCGCAGCCCGTAGCGGGCAGCCTCCCCGAGGATGCGGGCCGTCTCCTCCACCGTGAAGAAGCCCTCGTCGCAGAAGACGTCGACGAAGTCGGCCAGCCCCTCGCGTGCCACGGCGGGCAGCATCTCGCGGCAGACCAGGTCGACATACTCCGCCTGCCGCCCCGCATAGGCGCGGGCCACGGCATGCGCCCCGAGGAACGTCGCGCGCACCTCGAGCGGCACCGTCTCGCGGATGCGGCGGATGACGCGCAGCATCTTCAGCTCGTCCTCCGTCGAGAGGCCGTAGCCGCTCTTGATCTCGACGCAGCCCGTGCCCATCGCGGCGATCTCGCGCACGCGCCGCATCGCCGCGTCGTAGAGCTCCTCCTCGGAGGCGGCGTGCAGGCGGTCGGCCGAATTGAGGATGCCGCCGCCGCGCCGCGCGATCTCTTCGTAGCTCAAGCCGTGAATCTTGTCCAGAAACTCCTGCTCGCGGCTCCCGGCATAGACCAGATGGGTATGCGAGTCGCAGAACGACGGGAAGAGCATCCCGCCCGCGGCATCCACCACACGGTCGGCCGCAGGCCGCTCCTCCGTCATGCGTCCGAAGGCGGCGATGCGACCGTCGACGGCCAGCAGCCAGGCGTCGTCGAGCGACTCCATGCGGTCCATCTCCTCACCGCAGAGCCGCAGCCGGCCCCGGCTCTCCATCCCGACGATGCGGGCGATGTTGTCAACGCGCAGTCTCATCTTGCAGGAAGCGGATCGAGGCGGCAATATACGGATACATCACCGTATCGTTGTCGATGAACGGAACGTGGCGGCGGTAGTCGGCAACCAGCCCCTCGAGCAGCGGCGAGGTGCGGGCCGGGCGGCGGAAGTCGATCGCCTGCGCGGCGTTGAAGAGCTCGATGGCCAGCACGCGCTCCGTGTTGCAGACCACGCGGTAGAGCTTCGTCGCGGCGTTCGAGCCCATGCTGACGTGGTCCTCCTGCCCCTGCGACGAGGGGATCGAGTCGACCGACGCGGGCATGCAGAGCCCCTTGGTCTGGCTGACGATCGACGCCGCGGTGTACTGCGGGATCATGAAACCGCTGTTCAGGCCCGGCTTCGCCACCAGGAACGACGGCAGGCCGCGCGTCCCGGAGATCAGCTTGTAGATGCGCCGCTCGGAGATGTTGCCCAGCTCGGCCAGCGCAATGGCCAGGAAATCCATCGCCAGCGCGATGGGCTGCCCGTGGAAGTTGCCGGCCGAGACGACCATGTCCTCGTCGGGGAAGACCGTCGGGTTGTCCGTCGCGCTATTGATCTCGGTCGTCAGCACGCTCTCGACGTAGTCGATCGTATCCTTCGAGGCGCCGTGCACCTGCGGGATGCAGCGGAACGAATAGGGGTCCTGCACGTGGGTCTTCTCGCGCGTGATGAGCTCGCTGCCCTCGAGCAGGCGGCGGAAGTTGCGCGCCGTCGTGAGCTGGCCCTTGTGGGGACGGATCAGGTGCACCTCGTTGCAGAAGGGTTCGATGCGCCCGTCGAAGGCGTCGAGCGACAGCGCGCCGATGCAGTCGGCCCACTCGCTCAACTGCCGCGCCCGGATCACGGACCACACGCCGAAGGCGCTCATCACCTGCGTGCCGTTCAACAGCGCCAGCCCCTCCTTCGACTTGAGTTCGATGGGCTCCCAGTCCATCTCGCGCAGCACGTCGGCCGCCGGGCGCACCTCGCCGCGGAACTCGACCTCGCCCAGCCCCAGCAGCGGCAGGCTCATGTGGGCCAGCGGCGCCAGGTCACCCGATGCGCCGAGCGATCCCTGCTGGTAGACGACGGGCAGGATGTCGTGGTTGTAGAACTCCACGAGCCGCTCGACCGTCACCAGCTGCACGCCCGAATGGCCGTAGGCGAGCGACTGGATCTTCAGCAGCAGGATCAGCCGCACGACCTCCGAGGGGACACGCTCGCCCGTGCCGCAGGCGTGCGACATGACCAGGTTGCGCTGCAGCTGCGCCAGCGAGTCGTGGTCGATCGAGATGTTGCAGAGCGAGCCGAAGCCCGTGGTGATGCCGTAGATCGGCCGGTCGGAGTGCTCCATCTTGCGGTCGAGGTACTCGCGGCAGCGGACGATGCGCTGCCGGGCGTCGTCGCTCAACGCAAGCAGGAGGCGGCGTTCGATGATTTCGCGGACACGCTCCATGGAGAGGTGCTCCGAACTGATATGGTGGTATTCCATGGGAAACAGTTTGTTTTATAAGGTTATTCGTTGAGTGCCTTGCGGATCAGCTCCTCGTCGGCCAGGTTGGGCATCGTGACCTGCAGGCCGGGCGTGCGCTCCATCTCGCGGCGGATGGCCGACATGGCCCCTTCGTTGCGGGCCCAGCTGCGGCGTGCGATGCCGTTGTTCACGTCCCAGAAGAGCATCTCGCGGATGTGCCGCTCGGAGTCCTCCGAACCGTCGATCAGCATGCCGAAGCCGCCGTTGATGACCTCGCCCCAGCCCACGCCGCCGCCGTTGTGGATCGAGACCCACGTCGCGCCGCGGAACGAGTCGCCGATGACGTTTTGCACGGCCATGTCCGCCGTGCGGTTCGAGCCGTCGTAGATGTTCGACGTCTCGCGGTAGGGCGAGTCGGTGCCCGAGACGTCGTGGTGGTCGCGTCCCAGCACCACGGGGGCCGAGAGGCGTCCGTCGGCGATCGCCCGGTTGAAGGCCAGCGCAATCTTCGTGCGGCCCTCGCAGTCGGCATAGAGGATGCGGGCCTGCGAACCCACGACCAGGTGGTTGCGCCCCGCCTCGCGGATCCAGTGGATGTTGTCGTCGAGCTGTCCGCAGATCTCCGCGGGTGCCGTGCTGCGGATCTCCTCCAGCACCTCTGCGGCCAGACGGTCGGTCATCTCGAGGTCCTCGGGCTTGCCCGACGTGCAGACCCAGCGGAAGGGACCGAAGCCGTAGTCGAAGAACATCGGGCCCATGATGTCCTGCACGTAGGAGGGATAGCGGAAACGTCCGCCCTCGCCCATCACCGCGGCCCCGGCACGCGAGGCCTCCAAGAGAAAGGCGTTGCCGTAGTCGAAGAAGTACATGCCGCGGGCCGTCAGCCTGTTGATGGCGTCGACCTGGCGGCGCAGCGACTCCTGCACGCACTCGCGGAAGCGGGCCGGCTCCTCGGCCATCATCTTGTTCGACGCCTCGTAGCTCAACCCCACGGGGTAGTAGCCGCCCGCCCACGGATTGTGCAGCGAGGTCTGGTCCGAGCCGAGGTCCACGGGAATCTGCTCGTCGGCAAGCCGCTCCCAGAGGTCGACAATGTTGCCCACGTAGGCCAGCGAGACGATCTCCCGGTCGGCCACCGCGCGGCGGATGCGCGGAATCAGCTCGTCGAGCGAGTCGTGCAGCTCGTCGACCCAGCCCTGGTCGTAGCGCTTCTGCGCCGCCTTGGGGTTGATCTCGGCGATGACGCTCACCACGCCCGAGATGTTGCCCGCCTTGGGCTGGGCACCCGACATGCCGCCCAGACCCGACGAGACGAAGAGCATGCCGCGCGTGTCGGTGCGCCCCGCGGTGAAGCGCTTGCGCGCGGCGTTGAGCACCGTGATGGTCGTGCCGTGGACGATGCCCTGCGGGCCGATGTACATGTACGACCCGGCGGTCATCTGTCCGTACTGCGAGACGCCGAGGGCGTTGAAGCGCTCCCAGTCGTCGGGCTTCGAGTAGTTGGGGATCACCATGCCGTTGGTCACCACAACACGCGGCGCGTCGGGATGCGACGGGAAGAGCCCCAGCGGATGGCCCGAGTACATGACCAGCGTCTGGTGGTCGGTCATCTCCGAGAGGTACTTCATCGTCAGGCGGTACTGCGCCCAGTTCTGGAAGACGGCACCGTTACCGCCGTAGGTAATCAGCTCGTGCGGATGCTGCGCCACGGCCTTGTCCAGGTTGTTCTGGATCATCAACATGATGGCCGCGGCCTGCCGGCAGCGGGCCGGATATTCGTCGATCGGACGCGCATACATCTTGTAGTCGGGACGCAGGCGGTACATGTAGATGCGGCCGTAGCGGTGCAGCTCCTCGGCAAACTCCTTCGCCAGCACGGCGTGGTGCTTGGCCGGGAAGTAGCGCAGGGCGTTCTTCAGCGCCAGCACCTGCTCCTCGGCCGAAAGGATCTCCTTGCGCTTGGGCGCATGGTTGATCTGCCTGTCATAGGGTTTCGCGGCGGGCAGCCGGTCGGGAATGCCCGCGCGGATATCGTTCTGGAATTCTTCGCGTGTCATGGTTTATCCGATTTTCTGTTCTACGATCGTGAGGACCTCCTTCTCGAGGCGCTCGGCCTCGGCGGCCAGTTGCTCGGCCTCGGCAACGAGGGCATCGGCCGCGGCCCGGTCCTTGAGGCCCGCGGCGTTGATCTTCACGTTGAGCCGTGCGCCGAGCACCGCACTGCGGGCCGCCAGGGCTCCGACTCCGGCATCCGAGACCGAATTGGGATTGCCCTCGGCCGCCATCGCGCGCACGATGTCGAAGATGCGCACGGCCGTGCGCATCGTCCGCAACGGCACCTGCGTGGCGTAAAGCGTCGCCTCCTGCAGGGCTGCGCTGCGCGCCGCCTTCTCCTCGTCGGTCGACTTGGGCATGGCAAAGACGTTCATGATGCGGTTGAAGGCGTCGGTATCCTCGTCGACCAGGTGCAGCAGCTCGGTCAGAAGCGCCTGTCCCCGCTCGGCCCAGTCGGAGAACTTCTCCCAGCGGTCGTCCCAGCCGGCCTTGTGCGACGAGAGGTTCGCCACCATCGTGCCGAGCGCCGCGCCCAGTGCACCCATGTAGGCCGAGATCGAACCGCCGCCCGGAGCCGGCGACTCGCTGGCCGTCTCCTCGGCAAAGCCCGTGCAGGTCATGTCGACGAGGCGCTTTCTGCGCTCGTCGGCCTCGAGCAGGTACTCGATCACCTTCTCCTCGGGATGGAACGGCTTCAGATCGTCCAGCCCCATCGACTTGATGGCGATGCGCACGATCTCCTGCTCCGAAATGCCCACCGAGCGGTGCTGCTTGCGCAGGAAATACTTGCCCGCCTCGACCAGCGCCCGCTTCGGCACGAGACCCACGATCTCGGTGCCCGTCACGCGCACGCCGCGTGCATCGGCCTTGCGGCACACCTCGTCGAAGGCGACATGCAGGGGCGTCGTGGAGATATTCGTGATGTTCATCGAGACCTGTGCAATGCCGTACTCCTCGATGAACCACCCGATGGCCTTCGTGGCCTTGAGCGTACCGGGCTGCATGACGGGATTGCCCTCGGCATCCTTCACGATCTTGCCCGTGATGGGATTGCCCTCGCGCACGGGGCGTCCCTTCTCGCGCACGTCGAACGCGATGGCGTTGGCACGGCGCGTGGAGGTCGTATTGAGGTTGAAGTTCACGGCGATCAGGAAATCACGCGCACCGACGGTCGTGGCACCCGTGCGTGCGACACCCTCGTCGTAGGGACGCGCCCCGAAGTCAGGCGCCGACTCCTTGTGCGCCAGCTTCTCGGGCAGCGCCTCGTACTCGCCGGCACGGCAGACGGCCAGGTTGCGCCGCTCGGGCGTGAAGGCGGCCGCCTCGTAGCAATAGGTCGGGATGTGCAGTTCGTCGGCGATGCGCTCGGCCAGCTTGCGCGACAGCGCGACGCACTCCTCGAGCGTGATGCCCGCGATGGGGATCAGCGGCAGCACGTCGGTGGCGCCCATGCGGGGGTGCGCTCCCTTGTGTTTGCGCATGTCGATCAGCTCGGCGGCCCGCTTCACGCCCTGGAACGCCGCCTCGACGACCGCCTCGGGCGACCCGACGAAGGTCACGACCGTGCGGTTGGTCGCCTCGCCCGGATCGACGTCGAGCAGCTTGACCCCTCCGGCAGCCTCGATCGCCTCGGTAATCTGCGCAATGACATGCTTGTCGCGGCCCTCACTGAAGTTGGGGACACACTCTACGATTCGTTTTTCCATAGGATTGGTCGGTTACTGGATTTCAATGCTTCAAATATAGCGAAATTCCCCAACAAAACATAAAAAACCGTAACGAAAAAACGCATCCGACACATAAAACAGAAAGCCCGCCGCACGAAGCGGCGGGCCGTGATGCAGCCGGAGGCGGGACGGGTCACCTGCCGATGGTCAGAACCATGCCGCCCGTCACCCAGAGACCCGGCAGGCGGATGCCTCCCAGGTCGAAGTGGCGCGAGTCGGTGATGTTCGTGGCGTCGACATAGAGCCGGCAGATGCCCATCTCCCATTGCAGACGTCCGTCGAGCAGGAAGCAGGGCTCGAAGTCGCGTGTCTGCGTAACCGACGAGTCGTTCACGACGGGATAGTACGTGTAGCTGCCGTTGCGGTCGGCGAGCGTGCCCGTGAGCGAGAGCGTCACGCGCCGCAAGAAGCGCACCTCGACGAGCGCCGACGCCTTGTGGCGCAGGTAGTCCATGGCGCTCTTGGCGATGATGTCCGTGTTGCGGTCGGTCGTCACCCAGGCATACGAGAGCGTGACACGGCGCAGGAAGCCCTCCTCGGCCGCATAGCCGCCCGTCACTTCGATGCCGTAGGTGTCGAGTTTGCTCGTCTGCTCCGAATGCCACTTGTTGCCCAACTCCTCGCGCCAGACCCAGTCGATGATGTCGCGCCCGGCACGGTAGTAGCCGTTGAGCGAGGCGCTCCAGCGGCCGCGGGCGTATTCGGCCCCGACGCGGCACGTGACGGCCCGCTCGGGCGTCAGGTCGAGGTTATTGATCTGTGCAGGCGACGAGTAGTAAAGGTCCGTGAAGGTCGGCAGGCGCATCGACTGCCACGCCCCGGCGCTTATGCGCCACGCGTCGCCGGGCCGGTAACCCGCCGAGAGGCTCCACAGCGCCGACCGCCCGTAGGGCGTCAGGCTCACGCCGCCCGAGAGCGCCGCCTCGAAACGCGCCCACTGCTTCGCGTGCCGCACGTAGAGGTTGCCCGTGTGGCGCGCCGTGGCGTGGGTGTACTCGCCGTGGGGATGCCGCAGCTCCTCACCGAGGTTCGTGCTGTAGATGTGGTTGTAGGCGTAGTCGCCGCCAAGTGTCGTCACGCCGCCCGCCCACGCGCAGTCGGCCGAGAACCGGGCGCCCGCGTTGTCCGTGTTGTGGCGGTTCAGCGCCGTACCCCGCGTCCAGTCGTAGCGGTCGAAATTCTTGCGGTAGCTCGCCGCGGCCGTGAGCGAGAAGCGCCCCAGACGCTTCAGCCAGCGCAGCGATGCCAGCGCCGTGGAGGTCGCCTCCCACTGGTCGGGGTTGTAGGCGGCATAAAAGCCGTTCGACCCGAAGGCACGGTTCTGATAGCCGGCCTGAAAGTCGAAAAAGCCCGCATGTTCCGCCTCGCAGGTGGCCCGCACATAGGCGTTGTAGGTATCGAAATCGGTATTGTGGCGATAGCCGTCGCTGCGACGGTACGATGCCGCGCCGAGCACCGCAAGGCGGCCCGACGTCACGGCGCCCGAGAGGTTGGCATAGGCGTAGCCGTACTGTCCGCCCGCCCCCTCGAAACGCAGGTAGGTCGGGCGCAGCGGCGCCGTGCGGATGTTCACCGCCCCGGCGTAGGCGCCGACACCCGGCACGCCGTCGAGCAGCTCGATACCCGCCACACAATCGAGGTCGACGGGCAGCGAGTGGGACTGGTGGCCCGTGCGGGCGTCCGTAAAGTCAATACCGTTCAGGAGGACCATGGTCTGGTCGAAAGAGCCTCCCCGGATGGAGATGTCGGCCTGCATGCCCTTGCTTCCGCGCTCGCGCAGATCGACCGACGGCGCGAGGCGCAGGGCGGCCTCCAGTGTCTGGAGGGGCGCCGCGGCCTGGGTCTTCCGGTCGAAAAGCGGAGTTTGCATCTGCACGGTCCGCGTCGGGGCGGATTGTCGCCCCGAAATGCCGACCTCACGTATGCGCAGCGTCTTCATGACGGCGGACGTGTCGGCCGGTTGCGCGGATGCACCGCACGGTGCAAGCAGCAGGATCGACATCCCGACGCAGAGCACCCCGATGGTCACGCAGCGGTGCATGCTCGCAAAGGCCGACCAGCCCTTGCGGTCCCAGCGCCGCCAGCGCCCGCCTGCGGGGAGCCGTTTTGTCTGGATGTGTTCCATAGTGTTTGAATTTTGGGTTTGGTAAAAAAATTCAGCGGTTCGGAACACGTCCGGCTGCACGCCGCGTTCCAAACCGCTGCAAAGATAGCACTTTCAACGAAGAGACCAAGCGTCTCCCCGGAAATCGGGCCCCCGCTATGCGAACAGGGCGCTCACGCGGGCCGCCACATCGTCCGGATCGGGCTCCAGCGGGAAGACATGGCTCGGCTGGAGGTACCACAGCTCCTTCTCGGCCTTGAAGTGCTCCTCGCCGCCGCCCGTGATGTTGAGCATCACCGTGGCATCCTTCTCGACCTTGCCGTCGGCCACGGCCTTGATGAGCGAAGCCAGCGCCACACCCGCCGCCGAGTAGATGTCGACCCCCTCCAGCTCCTTGAAGAGCTTGCGGGCCTTGCGGGCCTGGGCGTTCGTCGCCACGAACATCTCGCCGTTCGTGGCCTTCAGCGCGTCGTAGAGGCCTCCGGCCAGTCCGTAGGGAGGCCGGCGGTTCGAGAGCACCTTGGCGTCGATGATCTCCGCGTCGCGGCGCGCCTTGTCGTCGTCATAGGGCAGCATCTTGCGCGAATCGGCGCGCCAGGCGTCGTACATCGGCACGAACGGGGCATTCTGCGACACCATCAGCTTCATCGTGTTGCTGCCGAAACGGCCGTCCTCGATGAGGCGCATGTTGGCCTCCCAGGCGGCAATGGCACCCGTGCCGCTGCCCACGGCCTGGAAATAGTAGTCGGGAATGCGGCCGATCGTCGTCACGGCCGAGAGCACCGTGCAGGCCATGCCGTCGCGGCGCGCGATGTTCTTCGCTCCACCCTCGGCATAGAAGCCAGGCGTCTTGAGGGCGATGTCGCTCAGGTGGATGGCATCGAAGTAGTCGCCGCCCTTCTCGCACGAGATGAGCTTCACGCAGGGATTCAGTGGCTCCTCGAACCACAGAGCGCCGATGTTGTCATAGGGTACCGACAGCAGCAGCTTGATGTTATTGTCGGAGCAGACCTTGGCGAAGGCGCGGGCCGTATTGCCGGCCGACGCAACCACCAGCACGCGCTGCTCGTCCTCGGCCGTGCGGCCGCAGACCGTGTAGGCCTCGGTCTCCTTGAACGAGCAGGTCGTCATCGTCGCCCCGATGGCCGGATAGTAGCCGTTGAAGGTGATCCACAGATTCTCCAGTCCGAGGTGTGCGGCCAGCCCCTTGCTGCGGTAGGTCACGGGGGCCGACGACCCCTTCAGGATGCGACGCACGGGCATCCAGTCGCAGAAGCGGTAGAGGCCCCACTCGGCGGGTTTCACTTCGAGCTGCCTGCGGGCATAGCGTGCGCGCACGAGCGACGGCGTCTTGCACTGCGGATCGGCGAGCGTCCAGCCCTCGTCGGGAAATTCACGTCCCGTGGCCACGCACTCGAGCGTATAGGAGGTAGGTTCAAATTTTTCCATCTATTCTGTTTGTGTTGCGATTTGTTTGCGGTTATGACATGCGGTTTTTGAAGTCTTCGTATCCGAATGCGCGGATGAGGTCGATACGGCCGTCGCGGCGCGCAATGACGATCGAGGGGTGGGCCACACCGTTGAACATCGTCGTCTTGACCATCGTGTAGTGGATCATGTCCTCGAAGACGATGCGCTCGCCCACCTTCAGGTCGTGGTCGAAGGCCCAGTCGCCGCAGTAGTCGCCGGCCAGGCAGCTCGTGCCGCCCATGCGCCAGCGCTTCTCGCCCGCGGCGGGCTCGTGCGCCCCGACGATCGCGGGCTTGTAGGGCATTTCGAGGCAGTCCGGCATGTGGCAGGCGAACGAGACGTCGAGCATGGCCGTCGTCACGCCGCCGTTCTCGACGATGTCCTCGACGGTCGAGACGAGGTATCCCGTGCGCCAGGTGAAAGCGCTGCCCGGTTCGAGAATGAGCCGCAGGTGGGGATGACGCGCCTTGAAGTCGCGCAGCAGGGCGATCAGCGCGTCGCAGTCGTACCACGAGGCGGTCATCAGGTGGCCGCCGCCCATGTTGAGCCACTGCACGTGGTCGAGGTACTCGCCGAAGTGGCGCTCGACGGCTTCGAGTGCCAGGCGCAGATGCTCGGGGCGCGACTCGCACAGCACGTGGAAGTGCAGCCCTTCGATGCCGCGGGGCAGACCGCCGTGCGCCGCCAGCTGCGCGGCCGTGACGCCGAGGCGCGAACCGGCCACACACGGGTTGTAGAGGTCCGTCTCGACGGGCGAGTACCCGGGATTGATGCGCAGGCCGCACGAAATGCCGCGCAGAATGGCCATCGGCGCGAAACGCTCGTACTGCGCCAGGGAGTTGAAGGTGATATGGTTGCTGCAGCGCAGAATCTCCTCGATGTTGCGGTCCGTGTAGACGGGGGCGTAGGTGTGCGCCATGCATCCGAACTCCTCGAGCACGAGGCGTGCCTCGGCGGCCGAGGAGGCGGTGGCACCGTCGGAATGGCGGGCCAGTTCGGGGAAGATGCTCCACATGGCGCAGGCCTTCAGGGCGACGATGATCTCGGCGCCCGACTCGCGGCGCACGCGGTCGATCAGGGCGAGATTCGCGTCGAGCAGCCTCTCGTCAAGCACGTAGCTCGGCGAAGGTACGGTCTGGAAATCGATCATCGGGATGCTTTCATTCAAAACGGATACAAAATTAACAATTTCGTCGCGAATCCCGTTCCGCATGCGCCGGAAATTCGGATAAATACGCATTTATACTTACCCGGTCCGCCCTACCCTCCTCCGGCAGTCGCGGCAGAGGGCTCCCGGCCGCCTCAAGAGACGCCGTGCAGGGCTCCCGGCCGCCTCAAGAGACGCCGTGCAGGGCTCCCGGCCGCCCCAAAAGGCGCCGCGGAGAGTTCCCGGCCGTTCAAAGAGACGCCGTGCAGGGCTCCCGGCCGCCCAAAAAGTCGCAGCAGAAAGCTCCCGGCCGTTCAAAGAGGCGCCGCGAAGAGTTCCCGGCCACGCGCCGGGCCCTGCAGCGGGGCGCCGGTCCCTACTCCGCCTCGGTGAAGGTGACACCCTGCAGCGCATCGTCCGAATAGACATGCAGGCTGTGGCCGGTCTCGCTCAGACAGGTGATCCGATGCAGGTGGTTGTCGAAACACCCCGGCGCCCCGACGGCAAAGAGGCACTCGCGTCGGTCGATGATCCGCTCGCCGACGCGGCGGGCCGTCCGGTCGGTCACCGGCTCGAAGATCTCGACACGGAACACCCCGTCGGCAAAGTGGTAGCCCGCAAAGGCGGGATGTCCGTGGATGGTCGTCGCATTGCCGCGCTTCCAGCTCATCACGAGCGCCTCCCAGTGCGTGCGGGGGCAGCGCCCGAGGTAGCTCCGCACATAGCTGCGGTCGGAGTAGCGGTCGAACGACCCGAGCGGATGGGTCTCGAGCCACGGCATCACATAGTCGCGGATCCGCTCGCCCGTCGCGGGGCCCAGCGGGGCGGCGGTGGCGAGGGTCAGCAGTTCATCGAAAAAGGCCCCGTAGTCGGTGCGCGTGTCGCACGGTTCATCGTAACGGGCAGCCAGCGTGACAGTCTCTTCTGATCGCATGTTCGGGCAGTATTTCTCTTTTGAGGATAAAGGTAGCGGATTTCCCCGTTCCGGCGGTCAGTAGAAATACCTAAATTCGGGTGCGGCCCGCCTTCACGGGGACTTCCTCCGCCCCGCACGGCACATAAAAAACGGACGGCCCCATGTGGGACCGTCCGCATATCGGACAACGATCTGCCGGAAATTTCCTGCTCCGCTGCCCTCTCCGAATCCGGAGGCGGGATACCGGGAGGTGCAGGAAATCCGACGGCAGCGACGTCACACCTCGATGTCGACGTCGAACAGCTCGTGCCACGGGAGTCCCTGCTCGCCCAGCTCCGCCAGGAACGGATCGGGGTCGAACTCCTCGACGTTGAAGACGCCGGCTCCGCGCCACAGCCCCTTGGCCCACATGGCGGCACCCAGCGCCGCGGGCACGCCCGTCGTGAACGACACGGCCTGCGTACCGGTCTCCTTGTAGGCCTGTTCGTGGTCGCAGTTGTTGTAGATATAGTAGGTGTGCTCCTTGCCGTCCTTCACACCGCGGATGCGGCAGCCGATCGAGGTCTGACCGTGGTAGTTGGCCCCCAGCGACTTGGGATCGGGCAGCACGGCCTTCAGGAACTGGATCGGTACGATCTCGACGCCGTTGTAGAGGATCGGGTCGATGCGGGCCATGCCGATGTCCTGAATAACGCGCAGGTGCGTGAGGTACTCCTTCCCGAAGGTCATCCAGAAGCGGGCACGCTTGATCGTCGGATAGTTCTTCACGAGCGATTCGAGCTCCTCGTGGTAGATGACGTAGGACTCGCGCTCGCCGATGCCGGGATAGTGCAGCGGGCGGTGAATCTCATGCGGTTCGGTCACGATCCACTGACCGTTTTCGTAGTAGCGGCCCTTCTGCGTCACCTCGCGGATGTTGATCTCGGGGTTGAAGTTCGTAGCGAAGGCCATGCCGTGGTTGCCGGCGTTGCAGTCCACGATGTCGAGGTAATGGATCTCGTCGAAATGGTGCTTGGCGGCATAGGCCGTGAAGATGGCCGTCACGCCCGGATCGAATCCGCAGCCGAGGATCGCCGTGAGGCCCGCCGCCTTGAAGCGGTCCTGATAGGCCCACTGCCACGAATATTCAAAGTGCGCCTCGTCGCGGGGCTCGTAGTTGGCCGTGTCGAGGTAGTTGCAGCCGCACTCGAGGCAGGCGTCCATGATCGTGAGGTCCTGATACGGCAGGGCGACGTTGACGACGATGTCGGGCTTGAAGGCGCGGAACAGCTCGCACAGCGCCGGCACGTTGTCGGCATCAACCTCGGCGGTCTTCACGCGGTTGCCGCCGATGGCGGCCGCCACGGCGTCGCATTTGGATTTGGTACGGCTGGCCAACATCACGTCCGTGAAGACGGGATTGGCGGCAATCTTCTGGGTCACGACCGTTCCGACGCCACCCGCACCGATGATAAGGGCTCTACACATAGGTATGAGAATTAATGGTTCAGTTTACGCATTTGCGCATTGCGCATACAAAAATATCGTTTTATTTCGGCAATCCAAAATCCCGGGGAAAAATTTGCGGCGCGAAGCCCCGTCGTCCATCATGGGACCCACGGCGGGAGTCATTCCGGGTTAAAGGTGTTTGTACGTGGGCAGAATAATGCGTCAATTTAATGTCCTTCAGAAAAAGCCAGGCAAGGCTTATTGAGTGCAAATTCCCGACTTGGAAAACTTAAGGTGAAACCCGTCATTGCACGAAGCGATTCTTAAAACCTGCCCTTCTCTTTGGCCATATGTACCTAACTCGGATGGTTTGGGTGCCCCGAAATCATAGTCATAATCGAATAACAGCGGATACAGGCCCTTGTTTATTACAGCATATCTGTTTGTAACCTGCTGCCAATAAGGAGTTATGTTTTTATTGTCAGTGCTGCATGAATTCACGTATATCTCATATGTACCATCTTCATTTTTATACAGTGTAAGGATGAATTGAAGGTCGTTTTTATTCGGAAAACTTTCAATATATTGATCAATGGACACCTCTACATCGTCTGGAAATACATACAGTATTTTATTGTCAGGTGCGGACTGAGCAAAGCCCGAAAGGACAAAGAATGCCAGGATTACCGATATACACTTTTTCATAATCATTTATAATTTGGTTTTGCTTCTACCCCATATTTCCATAGCTTGTTGACCCATTAGAATTGTTTGTGTAGTGCCGATTTTATGTTGAATGGATCCGTCCAGATTGGCTCGATGAATATTGGCAGGAGAGTCTTGTCTCCCATTCCGGGCATCTACACCAATAGGTACAAAGTTGCAGCCTGTACACGTAGAGATGACATTGTCTTTTGTGTTGCTTTATTGGCCTTCATCTTCAAAGAACCGTAGGAATCACCCATGCGTTTCCCATCTGGGTCTATAAATCGTATGGGATTATTCAAAGTATACGCATACGAAGAAACTGAATGATAGGTGTGTGTTAAATTTAAAGAAAAAAGAGTAAATGCGCAAGCAAATACCTCTCGGCTCGTTTTTTTGACCTCATAGCAGAATTCCTTTTAACAGTAAATGTTTATAAGAATTTTATAAGACGTGAAACTCCTGTAAACTACGCTTTTGCAGCATATAGCGTGTTATATTCAGTCGGATGACAGGCTTCTTAATGTATACCCTAATGTATACCCTGCGCCCGAGAAAGGGCGTATTTTAAGGTTCAAAACAAGGATTCGGGGAAGGGCAGAAAAGCAAAAAGAGTTGACAATCGACAGATTATCAACCCTTTTCTGGTGAACCCGCTGGGGCTCGAACCCAGGACCCCAACATTAAAAGTGTTGTGCTCTACCTGCTGAGCTACGGATTCTCCGGTACCATCACGGCACAAACCGTTTTGGTGGTGCAAATGTACGGAATATATTTGAAAATACAATATCCGAAGACGTTTTTTTCGTGCGAAGCGCCGTATGGATTCTTTTTTCGATCCTGCTCGTCCTGTCATCGCTCCGGCCGCACGCTCTTTGGTCACTGCGGCCCTGTCAAACTCCACCCATTACAACCTCCGCACGGGATTGCATCAATAATCGGGACGAAAGCCCAACTCCGGAATCCCTGAAATGCAACCGGATGGCTGCGGCTGCGGGCAACGAGGCTGCGAACAGTCACAAAAAAAAGACGGACCCCGCTTGTGGCGGGGTCCGAAAGTTCATAATGTTGCAAGACTGACAGCACCTCCCTTCTCACGTATCGGGAACGAGGTTCTTCCTTTTTTAAACAGATGACAGGAGGCCTACTCACGCAGGCCTCCTGTCGTAAAATTCAATAACGGCATTTGCGCTGAAAGTGTACACAGGGAATCGAATCCCAATTCACAGGTGTATCCGGATGGGGGACCACAGCGTTCGGTCCGGATACATTACATAATGGGCCTGGGATACATATATTTCCATTTATTACGGATTTTCACCTTCACGAAACCATCGGCAACAAGGTCATCAGAAGCGGGCCCCAGGCCCGGAGGGCCTATGTAGATCAACTTATCCTCGGTTTGCAAATAAACCAGTTCATCCAAATCATCAAATCCCCCCTTCTCATTCAAGGCTGCATATAAACGGGAAATATTACTTCTCACAAACACAGAATCTTCCCGGCCCTTATAGAATCGGGGATAGCAATACAGCGTATCCTGACTCGTTCGACAAAGCCCGAATTCAACACAATACCTGTCATCGACATGCATATAGATCCCGTTTCGCCGATCAACATAAAAATAGTAACAATCCATATAATTGCCACCGGAACTCCAGGACCTTAGGGTATACAAATCCATCTTGGGCTGTTCGAGGTTGCAGAACTCCTCCCGGGACAACCTGGAACGTCGTCTGGGATCGGGGTGGTGAGGGACATAGGATGCACACGAAACCATACATAATGTCACCAAACAAATACAGACAAAATTTTTCATGACGCGGTTTATTTATAGGTTATATCTTTCATTCTGAAAATGTTTTTCAGTTCCAACAACCTCGGCTTTGCGTATTCGTGGATTCTCCCCGGCCGGGGCTTTTCAGCATAACGGAGCGGATCAACACCCAACTATCCTACCGGTCGGCAAATCCGCGACGGAATCCCGCTGTCGATGATCTCTTTGGGCAAGTTACGATAATTCGGGCGAAAAACCAAATCCGAAACTCTCTGAAATGCAACCGGATTACCGGATTTGTCATAAAACAGTCTGCACCGGACCGGGCGGAAACTGGTGCTTGGCCGTGATCAGGCGACCATTGCATCCCGACTGTCGCCGCGGCCTTGCGGCCGTGAGTTCCGACCGCCACAACAGAGATTCTGACGCCGCAATCGAATGGCAGCGGTTTCGGGCAACGAGGTTGCGAACAATCACGAAAAAGACGGAACCCGCTTGTGCGGGTCCCGAAAGTTCATAATGTTGCAAGACAGACAGCACTTCCCTTCTCACGCATCGGGAACAAGGTTCTTCCTTTTTTATACAGATGACAGGAGGCCTGCGTGAACAGGCCTCCTGTCGTAAATTTCAATAACGGCATTTGCGCTGAAAGTGTACGCGGAAAATCGAATCCCGATTCATGTGTATTCGGATTTGGAACCTCATGGTTCGGTCCAGGCACATTACATCACAAAGAGCAAGGGATACATGTATTTCCATTTATTACGGATTTTCACCTTCACGAAACCATCGGCAACAAGGTCTTCAGAAACCGGTCCTGGGCCCGGAGGACCTATATAGATCAACTTATCCTCAGTTTGCAAATAGACCAGTTCATCCAAATCATCCCATCCCCCCTTTTCATTAAAGGCCGCATATAAACGGGAAATATTACTTCTCACAAACACAGAATCTTCCTGGTCCTTATAGAATCGGGGATAGCAATAGAGCGTATCCTGACTTGTTCGACAAAGTCCGAATTCAACACAGTACCTGTCATCGACATGCATATAGACCCCGTTTCGCTGATCTACATAAAAATAATAACAATCCATATAATTGCTACCTGGACTCCAGGCCCTTAGGGTATACAAATCCATCTTGGGCTGTTCGAGGTTGCGAAACTTCTCCCGGGATAACAACCTGGAACGTCGTCTGGGATCGGGGTGGTTAGGGACATAGGATGCACACGAAACCATACATAATGTCACCAAACAGATACAGACAAAATTTTTCATGACGCGGTTTATTTATAGGTTATACCATTCAGCCTGAATATGTTTTTCAGAACCTGCAACCCCGGCACTGCTTATTGAGGATTCTCCCCGTCCGGGGCTTTTCAGTATAATGGAGCAGATCGACAGTCCCCGGCTACACTTTCTGTCAGCAAATCCGCGGCGGAATCCTGCTGTCGATGATCACTTTTGGCAAGTTACGATAATTCAGGCGGAAAAACAAATCCTCCCCCCTGAAATGCAACCGGATGGCTGCGGCTGCGGGCAACGAGGCTGCGAACAGCCACAAAAAAAACGGGACCCGCTTGAGGCAGGTCCCGTCCGATCCATCGGCTGCGGAACGTCTACGAACGCATGAAGAGCAAGTTCCGCAGACCGAAGCTGCCGCCGGGCAGCCGGAGTCAAAGTTTCGGCTCCGGCTGCATGTCGAACTCGATCACGGCGCCCTTCTGAAGCTCCGAATAGTTCAGCACCGTCCGGTCGTAGGGCTTGCCGTTGTAGAGCATGCGGCCCACATAGCGGTTGTCGGGGCTGTTGTTCGGGGCGTCGATCTCGACCGTCTCGCCGTTCTCGAGATGGATCGTCACCCGGCGAAAGAGCGGCGAGCCGAGCTGGTACTCGTCCGAGGCCGGGCAGACGGGATAGAAGCCCATCGCCGAGAAGACATACCACGCCGAGGTCTGGCCGTTGTCCTCGTCGCCGCAGTAGCCGTCGGGCTTGGCCGAATAGAGGCGGTCCATCACCTCGCGCGTCCACCACTGCGCCTTGTGCGGCATGCCGGCGTAGTTGTAGAGGTAGATCATGTGCTGTGCGGGCTGGTTGCCGTGGGCGTAGTTGCCCATGTTGGCCACCTGCATCTCGGTGATCTCGTGGATGCGGAAACCGTAGTAGCTGTCGTCGTAGATCGGCGGCACGACGAAGACCGAGTCGAGCATCCGCCCGAACTCCTCGCGTCCGCCCATCAGCTCGGCCAGCCCCTCGACGTCGTGGAACACCGACCACGTGTAGTGCCACGCGTTGCCCTCGGTGAAGGCATCGCCCCACTTGTAGGGGCTGAACGGCGACTGGAACGTGCCGTCGGCATTGCGGCCGCGCATGAGTTTCGTCTCCGGATCGAAGAGGTTGCGGTAGTTCTTCGCGGCCTTGTCGAGCAGGGCGGCATCGTCGCTGCGGCCGAGGTGCTCGGCCACGCGGGCGATGCACCAGTCATCGTAGGCGTATTCGAGCGTGCGCGCGGCATTCTCGGGGATGTTCACGTCGTAGGGAACGTATCCCAGCGTATTGTAGTACTCGTGCCCCAGGCGGCCCGTCGAGCTGACCGTCGGATGCACCTGCATGCGGCCGCTCATCATCGCCTCGTAGAGCGTCTCGACATCCCCGGCGGGGGTCACGCCCTTGAGGATGGCATCCGAGACGACCGACGCCGAGTTGTTGCCCACCATGCAGCCGCGGTGGCCCGGCGAGGCCCACTCGGGCAGGAAGCCGCTCTCGCGGTAGGTGTTTGCCAGGCCGGCCTGAATCTCGGCGTTGACCGACGGATAAACGAGGTTCAGCAGCGGGAAGAGGCAGCGGAACGTGTCCCAGAAGCCCGTGTCGGTGTACATGTATCCGGGCAGCACCTCGCCGTTGTAGGGGCTGTAGTGCACGGGCTGGCCCTTTTCGTCGATCTCGTAGAACTTGCGCGGGAAGAGCGTCGAGCGGTAGAGGCACGAGTAGAAGGTGCGCAGCTGGTCGGTCGTGCCGCCCGAGACCTCGATGCGGCCCAGCACCTCGTCCCAGCGAGCCTGCGCCTTCTCCCTGAGCTGCTCGAACGTCTCCTCGCCCAGCTCGCCGAGGTTGCGCAGCGCCTGCTGCTCGGAGATGAACGACGACGCCACGCGGGCCTCGATCCGTTCGCCGCGGCGCGTCGTGAAGTGCACCTTCGCCAGGGCGTGGTCGCCCGTTGCCTCGTGCGCCCCGTCGAGCACCCGGCCGTCGAGCATCACGTCGAAGCCCTCGAACGAGCGGTCGAAGCGGATGACGAACCAGTTGCGGAAGTTTTCGGGCACGCCGCCGCTATTGCGCGTCGTGTAACCCACGACCGTGCGGTTGTCGGGCATTACGCGCACATAGGAGCCGCGGTCGAAGGCGTCGACGACCACACCCGACTCGTCCGATGCGGGGAAGGTGAAGCGCAGCACGGCGGCGCGCTCCGTCGGCACGATCTCCGTGCGGATGTCGTGGTCGGCCAGGTAGACCGAATAGTAGTAGGGACGCGCCTCCTCGCTCTGGTGTGAGAACCAGCTCTGGCGCGACTCCTCGTCGAACTTGTCGGCACCGCGCACGGGCATGAGCGAGAACTGTCCGTAGTCGTTGATCCACGGCGAGGGCTGGTGCGTCTGCTTGAAGCCCCGGATCGTATGGGCGCCGTAGGTGTAGGCCCAGCCGTCGCCCATTTTTCCCGTTTGGGGCGTCCAGAAGTTCATGCCCCAGGGCAGGGCGATGGCCGGATAGGTGTTGCCCGTCGAGAGCGAGAAGTCCGAGAGCGTGCCCACGAGCGTCGAGACATATTCCGAGGGGCGCAGCTGCGGCTCGGCATTTCCGCCGGCATCGCAGCGCGAGCAGGAGTTGCCGCAGCAGCACACGGCGGCGGCCAGCAGCAGGGTGAAAAGAGGTCGTATCATGATTTTTCGGTTTTTTCGGATTTTGCGGGTCAGTCAATCGAGTTGAGCAGGTCGACCTTGCCGTCGTTCACCAGTTTGAGGATCAGCTCTCCGAAGAGGGTGTTCTGCCAAGCGAACCAGGCGCGCGTGAAGTCGGCGGCGTCGTAACGCGAGAAGGACTCGTGCATGAAGCCCGTGCCGGCGTCGGTGGTCATCAGGGCGATGATGCAGTCGCGGATCTCGGCGTCGTCGGTCGAGGTGAAGGCGCGCATCATGATGCTCATCGGCCAGATCATCTCCACGCCGATGTGCGGGCCGCCGATGCCCTCGCCTGCCGGGCCGCGCCAGAAGTAGGGGTTGTCGGTGCTCCAGACGAAGCGGCGCGTATTCTCGTAGACGGGGTCCGTGCGCTCGACATCGCCCAGGTAGGGCATGGCCAGCAGCGACGGCACGTTGGCATCGTCCATGAGCTGCACGCTGCCGAATCCGTCGACCTCGAAGGCGTAGATCTTCCCGTAGACAGGATGCTCGACGACGGCGTACTGCTGCAGGGCGGCAGCCACCTCGTCGGCCAGGGCCGTGCAGCCGGCGGCAAGTTCCTGCTCGCCGTTGACCGTCGAGAGAATCTCGGCAGCCTTGCGCAGCGACGAGACGGCCATGAAGTTCGACGGCACGAGGAATCCGAAGGTCGTGGCGTCATCCGACGGACGGAAGGCCGACGAGATGAGCCCCACGGGCTTCACCGGATTGCCGCGCCCCACGTGGCAGCGCGTGTCGAGCTGACGGTCCGTGACGCGCAGGAAGGTGTAGTCGCCCGGCCCCTCCTTCATCTGCTGGTCGCGCAGCGTCGCGAGGATGTTGCGCATGGCCTCCACCCACTCCGCATCGAAGACCGACTCATCGCCCGTGGTCTTCCAGTAGTGGTGCGCCAGGCGGATCGGATAGCAGTGCGAGTCGATCTCCCACTTGCGCTCGAAGACCCACGGGTCCTGCACGTGGCCCGGGTAGCCGACATCCTCACCGGCACCCGTCGGGCCGTCGTTGAAGGCGTTGGCATAGGGGTCGATGTTGATCAGGCGGAACTGCCGGCGGATCACCCCGGCAATCATCTTCCGCAGCGCGGGGTCATTGCCGCACAGCTGCACGTAGGGCCACACCTGGGCACCCGAGTCGCGCAGCCACATGGCCGGAATGTCGCCCGTGTAGACGTAGGTGTCGGGATTGCCCTCCTCGTCCTCGCGGTAGTGCACCGTCGTGTCGAGCGTATTGGGGAAGCAGTTGGCGAACATCCAGCGCAGGCGCTCGTTGGTCAGCAGGCCGCACACGCGGGCGATCTCCTGCTCGACGGCTTCCGAGCGGAAGAGCCGCTCTTCCGCCGCAGGCCGCTGGTCGGCATACTGCTCCGGCTCCTCGGGGCAGTACCACACGTGGGGCTCGTCGTCCATCTCGAAGCGCAGCTCGCCGCCCGCCATCACCTCCTCATGCCCGATCCAGGGCTTCGTGTAGGGGCGTCCGTTGAGCCATACGCGGCGGATGTACTTGTTCTCCGACGAGTTGTTCTCGGCCACGATCGTGAAGGTGCCGCCCGGCACCGCGATCTCCGCGCGGTCGAAGAGCGGAGACCCGAACCAGTAGCGGCCGCCCGCCGGCTCGGCCTCGTACATACCAAGCGACGAGAGAATGTACCAGGCCGACATCTGGCCCACATCCTCGTTGCCCGACAGACCGTCGGGCTGGTCATGATAGAGCGTCGTGAGCACCTCGCGGACCTTCTCGGCCGTCTTCCACGGCTGGCCCAGCATCGTGTAGAGGTAGAGGATGTGGTGGCTCGGCTCGTTGCCGTGGGCATACTGCCCGATCAGGCCCGAAATGTCGGGCGAGGTCTCGGCACCCTCAATCACGGAGCTTACCGTGAAGAGCGAGTCGAGCTTGCCGAGCATGCGGGCCCGGCTGCCGAAGCAGGACTCGAGCCCTGCGACATCGTGCGGCGCGAGCCACGTGTACTGCCAGGCGTTGCCCTCGCAGTAGTCGTCGGCGCGGTGCGTCGAGGCGAAGGGGTTGAAGGGCGTGCGCCATCCGCGGCGGCTGTCGCGTCCGCGCATGAAGCCCATCGAGGGGTCGAAGTAGTTGCGGTAGGAGTGGCTCCGCTCCGTGAAGTAGCGGGCATCCTCCTCGCGGCCGAGCGCCTCGGCTGCCCGCGCGGCGGCGCCGTCGGCCAGTGCATACTCCATGTCGTAGGCCACCGCCTCGTTGAACAGGTCGCAGGGGATGTAGCCGTACTTCATCCGCAGGCCGTTGCCGCGGTCGGGGTTCATCGCCGTGCGGCGGATTGCCTCGAAGGCCCGCTCGCGGTCGAAGCCCCCGATACCCTTAACAATGGCGTCCGCGACAACCGGAATGCCCGGATTGCCCACCATGCAGTCGGTCTCGTTGCCCCAGAGGTGCCATACCGGCAGGCGGCCCTGCTCGTCGGCGATCGCGAGCATCGTGTTGACAATGTCGGGCATGCGGTCCGGATGCAGGATCGTCATCAGCGGCATGGCCGCGCGGTAGGTATCCCACAGCGAGAAGGTCGTGTAGGTCGTATGGCCGGGATTGTGGTGCACGGCACCGTCGGCCCCGCGGTAGTCGCCGTTCTCGTCGCAGAACTCCGACGGAGCGACCATCGTGTGGTAAAGGCCCGTATAGAAGATGCGCCTGGCCACCTCGTCCTGCGTCGTGACCTTCACCTTCGCGAGCTGCGCGTTCCACGCCGCATCGGCGGCAGCGGCCGTCGCGTCGAAGTCCCAGCCGGGAAGCTCCGCCGCAAGGTTCGCCTCGGCGCCCTCGATGCTTACGGGCGAGAGGGCGACCTTCAGCATCAGCTGCTCGCCCTCCGCCGTAGCGAAGTTCACGCGGGCATAGTGCTCGCCGACCTGCTCAAACGAGGTGAAGGGGCGCGAGAACTCGGCGACAAACCACACGCGCTGGTCCTTGGCCCAGCCCGTGGAGTAGCGCCAGCCCACGAGGCGGCTGTCGCCCGACGGCTCGATGTGGGTCTCGGTGGCCTTGTCCCAGCAGCCGCCGTTCTCCAGGTCGAAGATCACCGCCGCGTCGTCCGCAGCGGGGAAGGTGTAGCGGTGGAAGCCCACGCGCGAGGTGGCCGTCATCTCGGCCGTGATGCCGTAGCGCACGAGCGGCACCGAGTAGTAGCCCGGACGCACGACCTCCTTCGTGCGGTCGGCATAGGACCACAGGCCCGAAGCGGGGTCCTCCTCCGTGCCGCGGGCGCAGGTCACCTCGCCCACGACGGGCATGACCGTCACGTCGAACAGGTCGCCGATGCCCGTACCGCTCAAATGCGTGTGCGAGAATCCGATGACCGTGGAGTCCGACTCGTGGTAGCCCGAGGTCCAGTCCCACGCCTGCGGGATGCTCGTGGGTCCGAGCTGCACCAGTCCGAACGGCACGTTCGCGCCTACGAAGACGTGGCCGTGGCCGCCCGTGCCGATCCGCGGATCGACATACCGGGTCAGGTTGTCGTCGGCCGCGGGCTGCGCACAGGAGGCCAGCCCGAGAGCCGCAATGAGGAAAATTCTTGACAGGTTCATCTGTTATTTGTTCGTTTCGTTGTTGAGTTCAAAGGTCAGTGTGCCGCCCCGCAGCAGTTCGTCGTGCGTGAGGCGGTATTTCGACAGCGGACGGCCGCCGAGCGTCATCCGCCGGATGTAGCCCTCGCCGTGCTTCTCGATCGTGAGCGTGCCCTGCGGCGTGTCGATCTCCGCCCGGTCGAATGTCGGGGCCGTCAGCGTATAGACCGCCTCGCCCGGACAGTCGGGATAGAAGCCCAGCATCGTGAAGACCGCCCAGGCCGACATCGTGCCCGTGTCGTCGTTGCCCGGGATGCCGTCGGGCTCGACCGTGAAGTATCGCTCCAGCAGACGCCGTGTCTCGCGCTGCGTGCGCCACGCCTCGCCGGGGAAGCGGCTGAAGAGGTACGCATAGGCGATGTCGGGTTCGTTCGCCGGGTCGTAGAGGCCCTCGTCGAAGACCATTTGCAGCTTCTCGACAAAGCGTTTGCGTCCGCCCATGAGCCGGACCAGCCCCTCGACGTCGTGCGGCACGTAGAACGTGTAGTTCCAGGACGACCCTTCGTGGAAGCCGGGCGCCGCCGAGAAGTTCTCGCCGGCCTTCGGATCGAAAGGCGTGAGGAACGACCCGTCGGGTAGGATCGGCCGCAGCGTGCCGTACTCCTTGTCGTAGTAGTGGCGGTACCCGAGCGAGCGTTCACGGAACAGGCGTGCATCCTCGCGGTGGCCGAGCGAGTCGGCCAGCCGCGCCAGCGCCGCATCGGCAACGTAGTACTCCAGCGCGTGCGACACCGAAACGTCGCCGGCCAGGTCCTGCGCATAGAAGCCCAGCGGGATGTAGCCCCGTTCGATGTAGGGGTCGATATCGGGTCGCAGGAGATTCTGCGCGCCGGGCGTGGTCGCCGACTTGCGGAAGGCCTCGTAGGCGGTCTCGATGTCGAAGTCGCGCAGCCCCTTCATCCACGTGTCCGTGATGACCGGGATGGCCGGGTCGCCCTCCATCGTGAAGGTCTCGCGTCCGTAGAGTTCCCAGCGGGGCATCCAGCCCCACTCGCGGTAGATGTCGATCATCGAACGCACCATCTCCACCTGCCGCTCGGGGTAGACCAGCGTCAGCAGCTGGTGCACGTTGCGGTAGGTGTCCCACAGCGAGAAGACCGTGTAGCGCTCGCCCTCGGTAACGCCCACCTCGCCCGAGCGCTCCATGAGCGGATACTCGCCGTTGACGTCGCTGAGCAGATTCGGGTGGATCAGCGTGTGGTAGAGCGCCGTATAGAAGACGCGGCGCTGCGCCTCCGTGCCGCCCTCGACGCGGATGCGGCCCAGATCGGCATTCCACCGTCCGAGGGCCGCCTCGCGCAGGGCGTCGAACGACTCTCCGTCGGCCTGCTCCGCCTCGAGGTTGCGGCGGGCATTCTCCGCCGAGACATACGAGATGCCCATGCGCACCTCGATCTGCTCGTCCGCCTGCAGGTCGTCGAACGTGAACCAGTAGCCGATGTCGTCACCCGCCAGCTCGCGTCCGTACTCCGTGTAGAGCTTGTACCTGCCGTTGTCGGGCGTCCATTCGGCCTCGACGCCCGTCATCTCCCGCTGCTTCTTCCAGTAGCCCGCAGCCGACGGGGTCTTCGAGACGCGCAGCACGAAGTAGACCGGAAAGACCTTCTGCGGGTTGTAGCAGAACGTCCCCAGCAGCTTCATGCCCTCGATCTCGGTGGCGCTCACGCGGCGCACCATCGCGCCGGACTCGTTCGTCAGCCCCTCGCCCAGGTTCAGCAGCAGGTGCCCCTCGCCGCCCGGGAAGGTGTAGCGCTCGACCGACGTGCGCGGCGTAGACGTCGCCTCGGCGCGGATGCCGTACTTCGAGAGCGTCACGGCGTAGTAGCCCGGCGAGGCCTCCTCGTCGCGGTACTCCGAGCCGTAGTTGCGATAGTCGACCTCCAGCTCGCCGGTCGTGGCCATCGTCAGCAGCGAACCCATGTCGGGGCACCCCACCCCGCTCAGGGCGCCGTGGGCGAATCCCGTGAAGAACCGGTTGTGGTACTCGTAGGGGGTGGACCACCAGCGTGCGTCCTTGTCGTAGCGGTTCTCGGCGGAGCCCATGACATTGAAGGGCACAACGGCCATCATGCCGTTCGGCACAACGGCCCCGGGATTCGTCGTCCCGAAGTTCGTCGTCCCGACGAAAGGGTCCACATACTCGGCGGGAGTCTGCGCAAGGGTGGGCGCCGCACCCAGCAGGAGTGCGAGCGCCGCCGTCCGCAGCATTCGTCGCGCGCCCATCAGAGGATCGAGTTTTTCTTCGTGAACTCGATGATCTCGGGGATGTAGCCGAAGGCCAGCCCCGTCACCGTATCGGCACAGCCGTAGTAGATCGCCACGCGACCCGTGGCGGGATCGTGCAGCGAGGCGCACGGGAAGGTCACGTTGGGCACGTCGCCCATGCACTCGTAGCTTTCGCGCGGCGAGATCAGATACGGACCGCTGCGGGCCAGCACCTTCCACGGCTCGTCGCGATCGAGCAGCGCCGAGCCGAAGGCATAGACATAGCCGTTGCACGAGCGCAGCACGCCGTGGTAGAACAGCAGCCACCCCTCCGAGGTCTCGATGGGCACCGGACCGGCACCGATCTTCATGCACTGCCAGGCCGAGAGCTCGAACGCAGCGGGCGCCATCACATGGCGGTGACGGCCCCAGTAGGTCAGATCGGGGCTCTCCGAATAGAAGATGTCGCCGAAGGGCGTATGACCCGTGTCGCTCGGGCGCGACAACATCGCGTAGTTGCCGTTGATCTTGCGGGGGAAGAGCACGCCGTTGCGGTTATAGGGCAGGAAAGCGTTCTCCAGCTGGTGGAACGTGACGAAGTCGTCGGTCCACGCCACACCGATCGTCGGGCCGTGGTAGCCGTTGCACCACGTCACGTAGTAGCGGTCGCCGATCTTCGCCACGCGGGGGTCGTAGCCGTAGACCCACTCCCCCACTTCGGGATCGGCGCCCGTCAGGCGGATGTCCTCCTCGTCGATGTCCCACTTCAGGCCGTCGACCGAGAAGCCCACGTGCAGCCGCATGCGGCGGTTCGTGTCGTCGCAGCGGAAGACGCCGGCGTAGTTGTACGCTCCCTTGCGGAAGGGCACGACGGCCGAATTGAAGATCGAGTTCGAGGTCGACAGCGCGTCGCGTCCGATGATCGGGTTCTTCGAGTAGCGCCACACGACGCTCCGGCAGCCGGCGGGACGCTCCTCCCACGGCATGCCGGGCTGGGCTTCGCCCATGATTTCAAGTTTCGATTGCATTGTGATAGATTATTTGGAATTTGTCTGTTCGTTTCAGCGGATAATGATCTCGTCCGTAAAGAGCCAGCCGCCCGCGCGGCCGTTCGATACGGCATGGTAACGCACGTAGCGGGCCTCGTCGGAGCCCTTCCAGGCGAAGGTGCGGTATTCGGGGCGCTCCTCCTCCTGCGGGTAGTCGTTCCCGATAACCCCGAGGCTGCGGAAGGTCTCGCCGTCCGCCGAGACCTCGATCTCGACCCGCGCCGGGAGCCATACCCACGCCGAATACCACTGCATGAAGTCGGCCGCCACCTCGCGGATCGGCTTTACGGCGCCGAGGTCCACCGTGACGTCGACGTCGCTGTTGAGGAAGCCCTGCCAGCGCTCGCCGTAGCTCCACGGCCCGCGCTGCCCGTCGGTCAGTGTCGCGGCCCCGTCGGCCGGATAGGAACGGTGCCACGGCGTGGCGTAGCTTACCGGACAGCCGACGGCCAGGTGCTCGACAGGCTCCAGCGACTCGGGCCGCTCGCCCTCCTCGGATTCGAGGTCGAAGGCGTTGTAACCCGCCTCGCGCGCCCGCTCGGTATAGATCAGCGCCCGGGTGCGGAACTCGTCGTAGTCGCGGCTCTTTTGGGGGCTCCACGCCACCTCGGCCAGGGCGAAGGCCCGCGGATAGAGCATGTATTCGGCCTGCTCCGGGGTCGGGATGTACTCCGTCCAGAGGTTGGCCTGCACGCCCAGCACGCGGTCGCGGCCCGCCATCTGCTCGGGAGCCGGGTCATACGAGTAGACCTTCGAGAGGGGCAGGTAGCCCGTGAAGGCCTGCGGCTGGGTCATCGGGTTGTCCTGATAGCCGTCGAAATAGCAGTAGCTGCCGGGCGTCATGACGACGTCGTGCCCCGCGGCGGCGGCCCGGCGTCCGCCCTCCTCGCCGCGCCACGACATCACAACGGCATCGGCCGGGATGCTGCCGTCGAGGATCTCGTCCCAGCCGACCAGCCGGCGGCCGTGCGCCTCGATGAAGCGGCCGATGCGGTGCACGGCATAGGCCTGCAGCTCGGCCGGCGTCTTCAGCCCCTCGCGCTCCATCAGGGCGCGGCACTTCGGGCAGGCCATCCACGCGCGCGACGAGGCTTCATCCCCGCCGATGTGGATGAACTCCGAAGGGAAGAGCTCCAGCACCTCGGAGAAGACCCGCTCCAGAAAGACGTAGGTCTGCTCGTTGCCGAGGCAGAACTCCCCGCTCGTGCCGGGCTCGCCCGAGCACGAGAGCTCGGGATAGACGGCCAGCACCTCCTCCGAATGGCCCGGCATCTCGATTTCGGGCACAACGGTGATGTGCAGCGAGTCGGCCAGCGCCAGCACGTCGCGCACCTGCTCCTTCGTATAGTAGCCGCCCGAAGCCTCGGGATCACCGCGGCGGGCATAGCGGCTGCCGCCGCGGCGCCACTCCTGCCACGTTTTGCCGACGCGCCAGGCGGCCTCCTCCGTCAGCCGCGGATAGGCATCGATGGCCAGGCGCCAGCCGGCGCCGTCGGTCAGGTGCCAGTGCAGGCGGTTGAGCTTGAGCGACGCCATCATGCGCAGCTGCTTCTTGACAAACTCCGCATCGAAGAAGTTGCGCGAGACGTCCAGATGCAGGCCGCGCCAGGCAAAGCGCGGATAGTCGGTGATCTTCTGCGCCGGGATGCGGTCGCCGTACTGCGCATGCAGCTGGAGCAGCGTCTGCAATCCGTAGAAGAGCCCCGCCTCGCCGTGCGAACGAACCGTGATGCCGGCCGGCCGGATGGCCAGCACATAGCCTTCCGGAGATGCGGGCAGCGAATCGCCCTTCGAGAGGACGAGGTGCAGGTAGTTCTTGGCCGCGTGGCGTTTGCGCGCCTCGCGCACACACTCGATCGGCGTCGAGAGCAGGTAGTCGGCCAGCGGCTGCGCCACCGAATCGGGGGCGTCGATCCACAGCGACAGCGGCGTATGGATTTTGAAACTGCCCGGAAATTCGCGCACGGCGACGGGCTCGGGAAGCAGCGCATTCTCCTGCGCGCTGCGTTCGCAGGCGCCGCACAGCAGCAGCGTCGCGACAAGAAACAGAAAGCGATTCGGGAACATGTGGAAAAACCGATTGCGAGGCCGACTGCCCGGCCCGGGGATTGCGGACGGTCCGGGATCGGAGGCCACTCCGCCACGGCTCCGTGCGGCAGGCGTCCGCACGCCGCGCAGCCGGCGGGAGGCATCAGATCGGGGTCCGTTCATTTTGTTCATGCAGTTTTGTCCAAAATTACGAATAAATACGCAAAAACGAGGCTTCGGGAAGTCAAAAAAACGGAGACTTTCCATTTCTGACAGAAAGTCTCCGTTCGCTGTTCCGTCTGACGACTCCTTTACGGTTGTCGCTCAACGGGTTGCGTCATTCGTCGTGTCAGTTCTTGCCGTACACCTCGAACTCGGCAAAGTACCAGTAGTACGCCTCGACTACCTCGAACTTGAGGTAGCGGACATCGGCCGGCAGCACCAGTGCGATGTAAAGCGGCGTGTAGGAGCCCGTCGGAGCATCGTAGCGGTCCATCTCGCCCCACGACGACCAATCCACACCGTCCACCGAGCCCGAGACGCGATAGATGCGCGGCACGTAGCCGACATAGTCCGAGGCACCCTGGAAGCTCAGGCCGTAGACGGTCTTCACCTCCTGCATGTCGATGACGAACGACTCGTCGTCGATGTAGGTCATGGTGTTGTTGTCGAAGAGCTTGTTGCCGATGGAGGCGGGGTCCACCGTCCACGTCGAGTAGTCGAACTCAACCCACGAAGGATCGAGCGCCGAGAGGAAGGTCATGCGGTCGAAGACCTTGAGAACCGAGATTGCGCAGGAGCCCTGCTCCTCCGACATCACGGCTGCGGTCTCGTCGCCGGCCGGAGCGGCGGTCAGCTGGACCATGCACTCGAACGGCTGGTCGTCCACCTCCAGGAAGTCGTCCGTCAGCGACCAGACGGTCGAGGTCGACTCGAGTTTGCCGGCCGTAACGGTCAGCTGCGAGGCCGAGAAGCGTTCGCCGCTGTTCTCGGGAGCACCCGTCGAGGAGACCGTAAAGGTCAGGTCATGCAGCGCGGGCTTGTCCAGTACGACCCGGTACTCGTAGCTGATCGGGTCCGTATTGATGATGCCGCCCTCGATGTAGGCGCGACGGAACTCGGCCGACGTGCTGCCATCGACACCCTGAACCGACGCCACGCTCACGTAGGCCTCCTTCTCGATCTTGAGACGGGCCTCGGACTGCGTCAGATCCAGTCGGGAACCATCGGCTGCGATAAGCCGCACGCCCAGTTCATAGGTCTTCGCCGCGTACTCGCCGTCCATGAACGACAGGTCCTCGTCGAGCAGGCTCACGGTCACCGAGGCCGAGATGCTGCCGGCCGGGATGTGCAGCTCCGTTTCGCTGATCGACACGCGATCCGTCGGGATGTCCACGATGATCGGCTCGACCTGGAAGGTCGCATCCTTCGGGCTCGGCGTGGCCAAGGTGAAGACATAGGTGCGGCTCAGCGGTGCGTCGGCCTGCAGCTCGCCCGTAACGGGAGCGTAGGTCACGTTGACCGTCGCCTCGTTCGCACTCTCCGTGCCCTCGATCGTGATTCCGACCGGAACCTCGGGATAACCGGCCAGATTCAGCTCCTCCTCCTCGCGGCAGCCCGCAAGCATGCCGCTGCCGAGAACCAGTGCGGAGAGGAGCGTCAGTTTCCAAATATTTTTCATGGTTGTAGTCGTTTTAAGTGGTTATTACAGATCGTCGGGGAAGACATACGGCTTCGGATCGTCCTTCTTGTAGAAGGTCGTCGGATAGGCCAGCGGCGAGCCGTAGAGGGTCTCCACACCCGACAGCATGGAATACGAACGGGCGAAGTTCTCCGGTGCGAGCGCGAAGCCCATGAACCAGCCGTAATTGCGGTCAAGGATGTTCTGCGCCGTGCTGGAACTCATGGAGGGCCATCCCTGATTGAACTCGATGGAGATGCCCGAGCACTTCGAGATGCTCATGTTGCCGATCGGAGAGGACGAACCGCCGTAGTTGGCGACCACCACGTCGATCCATTCGTCGGCATCCACACCGTCCACGCTCTCGGCCCCGTACATGGCGCCGTAATCGAAGACCGTCACCAGTTTGTCGGGCATCAGCTGCTTGGTCTCGTAGCACAGGCGTGCGGCGGCTTCCAGCGAACGCGAAGCGAAGTAGGGATTCGACAGATCGGGCGAGGTCGAGTACTCGTCGTCGTAGTTCACGCCGTCGAGGTTATAGGCGTAGACGTACTCGGCCACTTCGGCGGCGAAGTCACGCGCACCGATCTCGGAGAGCTGCGCCAGACCCGACTGGTCGTGGTTGCCCAGCAGACCCAGCAGCACCTTGATACCGCGCTTGCGCAGCGGCTGGAGGTAGGTCTCGTTATTGTCGAGCAGGAACTGCACGTTCGGGTTGCAGTTGACGTAGGCACGTCCGGCTGCGGCATCCCAGTTGATGTTGGCGGCAAAGAGCACCACGGCATCCCACAGCAGCTTGCCGTTCTCGAGCTTGAAGGTCAGGGCGTTGAGCGGGTTGGTACCGTTCACCTCGAAGAAGAGGAATCCCTTGGGGTGACCTTCGCCCTTGTCGCAGTCGGCGAAGTTCCCGGCCTGCTCCGTATCGCCGTTGATGAGGTAGAGGCAGTGCGAAGCCTCCTCCTTGAGCGTGATGCCGTCGGCCTCGACGACCACCGGAATGGCGTAGACGACACCGGCCGCGAGTTCCGTGCTCGGCGAAACGGTCATCGTGGCCGTAGCCCGGGTGGCATCGGTCTCGCTCACGGTGAAGGCGCCGTCGTTGGCGAACGAAACCAGCGTCTCGGGATAGAGTTCGTAGGCGGTGCCGTTGGCCGCGTTGTAGCTTTCAAGGTAGGCGGCGTCGACCGAAGCCCGGGCCGAGAGCGTACCCTCGTAGGCACGGGTGAGGCCGAACGACAGCGTGGCGGTGTACTCCTGACCGGTCGGGGCGATCGTCACGACCGACTGATTGCTGGCCTGATCCAGCAGGTAGCCGTTCGTCTCGTAAATGGTCTCGTAGGGAGTTTCGTCGATCGGCTTTCCGGCCTCGATCTCCTCGGAGCACGCGACTCCCAGCAGCGCACCGGCCACAAGGGCGGCAGCTGCAAACGTGCGGATTCTGAAATATCTGAAGTTCATGACAGATTCAATCTATTGGTTCGACTTGAGATTATTCGGGGAGCTCGACATTCACCCACGTCGGCGTACCCTCGCCGGTCAGATTCGTGCCGTTGCCGGTTGCGTCGTTGATGACATTGCCGCTACCCTCGTTGAATTTCCAGTAGGCCAGCAGACCCGGCGTCGTCGGATCGACCGTGTACATGCTCGAAGCGATCTGCTCCTGCGTGCGCTGGATGTTCCAGATGCGCAGCTCGGAAATCTCGCCCGGCAGCCAGCGGCTGTCGTCGTAGGACTTGCCGACATAGCAGCCGCTGTTGAGCGATACGCTGCCGCTTGCGGCGTTGTCGGAGGCCACGACCTCACCGTTCTGGTAGTAGATGCGCTCGCCGGTCGTGGCATCCCATACCACGGCGATGTGAATCCACTCGTTGACCGGAAGACCCGGAGCCGCATTGGGCGACGGCCAGTTGCCGTTGGGGTTCACCAGCTGGAGCTGGTTGCGCGGACGGTCGGCATCGCCGATACGCACGAGGAACGTGCCCTCGATACCGAAGACGGAGCTCAGGGCATTGCCGCGACCGGCTTCCCAGTCGGACGAACGGACGAGCGCCTCGACGGTGATCGTCTTCAGGCCGCTCACGTTGACCGAGCTCGACCAGTTTACCGGGAAATACATCTCCGAGATGTCGGCCACGACGTTGATGAGCGCGGCGCCCTTGAATACGAAGTAGACCGTGCGCGTGCTCTCGAGCAGCGAGATGCCCTGGATGTCGGCCACGGTGACGGGAAGCACGTAGCGCAGGTCACCGTTGAGCTCGTTCGTGTTGGTGAAGTTCACGACGATGTCGTTGCCCGTCACGTTGCCCTTGCCGATCGAGATGACCTTCTCGGGAATCGAGAAGTACTCGGCGGGCAGACCCACGGCGTTGTCGCCGTAGACCATGTTGTAGCGGGCGGCCAGGTCGGGACGCGCCTCGAACGTAACGGTCACATCCTCCTTTGCAGGCAACGCCAGACGGGCCGAGATCGTGCGCGAGTCGCTGACGATGTCGTCGCGGATGAGCAGGTCATCGGTCAGCTGGGCGGACGAAATATAGAGCTTGTTGTCGAAATGATGCTCGGCGGGATCCTCGTTCTTGCACCCCGTGAAGGCCACGGCGGCAAGCAGGAAGAGCGTCAGCGATATTTTATCGAATTTCATGGCGTAAGTTAGTTTTTAGGTGAAGGATTCATGATGTCGATGGCCTCACGCAGATGGAAGTAGATCGGCGTGTTGTCGTAGTAGTCGTACTGCGCATTGAGGATCAGCATGCCCGCACGCGTGAAGTCGGAGGGCTGCCCTACCCAGAGTGCGCCGCCGCGGATCGACCGCTCGGCATTGCCTTCGGCATCCGTCGTGCCGAGGTATCCGTAGATCTTGTCCTCGTCGTTGTAGCGCGTCGTCTCGGTCGTGACGATGAAACGGTCCGCAGGCACGTCCCCGCTGTCGACGGCGGCGCTCGCGGCGATGGTCATCTCCGAGAGGTTGCTGGCCGACGTGGTCTCCAGAATGATGTAGTTGCAGTCGGCAAGCAGCGGCTTGTTCGCGGCAAGCACATACTGGGCGAGACCGCGGTAGGCGAAGAAGGCCGACTTGTGGCTCTCGCGCCACGTGGCCACCGTATTGAAGAAGGCGGCCTGACGGGCACTGTACTGTGCCAGCGTCTCCTCGGTCATGCTCGCCGTCGAACGGCCCACATAGGTGAAGACGACACCGTCATAGCCATACTTGTCGCACAGGCCGAGCTGCTCGTTCGTGCGGTCGGCAATGTAGGTCAGGGCCTGCTCCTCGGTCAGCGTGGCATCGGCCTTGACCATCTCGGTCCACTCGGCCTCAATGGTCGCATAATCGATCGCATAGCCGACGCGCGTACCCTTCTCGCGCACCTTCTTCATCTCGCTCACATAGCCGGCATGCAGGTTGTCGGGGTTGTTCAGCAGAATGACGTCCAGGCTGTCGGGCAGTACGGTGAGCCGCTCCGCCTGACGCGTCGGGCCGCTGGCCACGTTCTCGAACGAGGCCATCGCCACCTTGTGGCTGCCGGCCTTGTAGGCCTTCAGGTTCTTGACATAGTCCGCGTAGAGACCCTGATCCATCGAAGGGGTCTTGATGTCGAGACTCTCATATTCCGTCCACTCGCTGCATGCGGCCAGCAGCAGGGCCGATGCGGCAAACAGAGAGGAAAAGCGCAAGCCTTTTTTCACGGTATTTTTCATGGTTTTCGTTTTTCAGTTGGTTAGTTCTTTTTCGCCCACCACAGGTCGGTCGACATCAGGTCGGGACCGCCCAGCAGCGTGGATACGGCATTCTGTACGTTCTGTGCGTTGCTGACGTACTCGTCGAGCGGGTAGCGCATGCGGCGTGCACCGCGGTTGGAATCCACCTCGCCGTTGCTCATGTTGCCGGCCGCGGTGGCGGGAATCAGGTGCGGGTAACCCGTGCGGCGGTAGTCGGCCCAGGCCTCGTTGCCCAGCGGGTAGTTGGCGATCCACTTCTGGATCAGGATACGCTCCTGCATCTCAGCCACCGAACCGTCAACCCATTTTACCGAAAGCGTCGAGAGCTGCACGTTGTAGTCGTTCGAACCCGACGGATCGTCGTAAAGCTCGGGCAGAGCCGTCTCCTGTGCCAGGTAGGTATCGGCACCCGTTACGCCCCACTGCTCGAACGACAGGCGGACACCCTGCTCGTAGAAGTCCTTGGCCGTGCCGCCCATGTTGAAGCCGTAGACGGCGACACCCTCGGCGCGCAGGAAGGCCACCTCGGCGGCGTTCATCCACTGCAGGGCATCGTTGGCCTTGATGTTCGGGCCCGAGAACTTGTGACCGATGGCACCGTGCTCGGGAATCTCGATACCGTGGCGAAGACCCACGTAGTCGTAACCCTCCCACTCGCTCTTGGTGAAGTACATCTCGCGGCGCGGATCATCATATCCGTTCATGTAGCAGATGATGTCGGCTGCGGCGTGCGTATCGCCCGTCGAGGTGCAGGCCGTACCGTCGTCGTGCGTGGAGACGCGGTTGTAGTTCACGGCCACGTAGAGCGGGTTCTGCACGCTGCCGAAGTAGTGCCATGCGGCGTTGTCGGCGTTCGACGTGATCAGACCGCCCGGATCGTTGACCGCCTCCTCGGCCTTCTCGCGGGCCACATCGGGCTTCACGTTGGCGATGCGGATGGCCAGACGCAGCTTGAGCGAATTGGCGTAGCGGATCCACTTCTTGATGTCACCGCTGTAGACGTAGTCGGCCGTCGCGACGAGCTTGTACTCCGAATTCTCGTTCAGCGTGGCGATCGACGCGTCGAGCTCGTCGAAGAAGGCCATGTAGATCTCCTCGACCGAGTCGTAGGGGGTGTTGATGCTGCCGTCGGCACCGATCTTCGAGTAGGGAATCGGGCCGTAGGTATCCGTGATGCGGTGCATGGCGGCCACCTTGATGATGTTGGCGATGGCCATGGGCACGGGCGAACCGGTCTGCTCCGACACGGTCTCGATGATGCCGAGGTTGGTGTAGATCACCGGAATCACCTTTTCCGACTTGAGCAGCACGTTGGTCCAGTCGTCCGTCGGGTTGTAGTTGGAGACGGTGTTCTCCCAGCCGGCATTTGCCGGGGCGAAGTAACCGGCCAGCGGACCGCCCATCAGGGCCTCGGTGAACTGTGCCGTGTTGACATCCGACGAGATCACGCCGCTGGCCAGCGAGTTCATGGCCGAGCCGAGCGCATAGTCGTCGGCGGTCAGGTCACCCGGCTGATAGGGGTTCGAGTTGATGTCCAAATAATTCGCCGTACACGACACCGTGCCCAACAGCAGCGCTCCGGCAAATATCTTGCTGATTGTATGTTTCATGGTCGTAAGTCTTTAGAATTTGAGTCGCACGTTGAAGCCGATGTTGCGCATCGAAGGCATCATGAAGTAGTCGATACCCTGATAGAAGTTGCCCGTCGTGGCGATGCTTTCGGGATCGAACGGAGCCTTGTTGTAGATCATCCACAGGTTGCGGCCCACGAGCGAAACGGTGATCTCGCAGACGCCGCGCAGAGCCTTGCGGGGAATCGTATAGCCGATCGAAGCCTCCTGCAGACGGACGTTCGTGGCCGAGTAGGTGTAGTACTGCGGGATCGAGTTGCCGCTGCCGACGGTCGTGTACCATACCTGCGGATCGATGCGGTCGCCGCCGTTGATCGACACGTAACCCAGGTCGCGGGCTGCGGCCGTAGCCTCCGACACGCCGTAGTTATCGAGCATGGCCTGCGTGCGCGAGAAGACCACGCCGCCCAGACGGGCCGATACCATGAATCCGAAGTTGAAGTTGCGCCAGCGGAAGTCGTTGCGCCATGCCATGTTGGCATCGGGCAGCACGGAGCCGAGCTTGATGTAGCGGTCCGACGAGAGTTTCTCGGTGGCCAGCTTGCCGTCCGGATCGATGTAGATGTTGTTGTTGCTGTCACGCTTCAGGTCGACGAGCGAGTAGAGGTCGCCCATCGTGCCGCCCTCCTTAAGCAGGAAGCGCGTGTCGCCCAGACCGCCCATGTTCAGCAGCGAGAGGTTCAGCGTCTCGCCCGTCACGGGGTTCACGGCGTTGTCCGACAGCGAGAGGATCTTGTTCTCGTTGGCCGAGAAGGTGTAGCTCGTATTCCACGAGAACTTGCCCCACGTGTTGCGGTAGTTGAGCGCGAGCTCGACACCCTGGTTGCGCACCGAACCGGTCTGCAGGTAGATCTTCGACCAGCCCGAAACAGGCAGCTGCGGGTCGAACGTCTGGTTGGCGGTCTTGGCGTTGTAGTAGGTCACGTCGAGTTCAAAGTGCTTGAGGAAGCGCATGTTCAGACCGACCTCGAACGACTTGGTGCGCTCGGGCTTCAGGTTCTCGATCGGGTACTGCGTCGTGTTGGCCCACTGCTGCAGGTTGCCCGTCCACTCGTAGCGCGGGTTGGCCAGGAAACGCTCGAAGGCCACACCGACCGATGCGTAGGAGCCGCGGATCTTGATGTAGGAGAGGTTCTCGGGCATGTTCGGGATGATCTGCGAGAGAACGACCGAAGCACCGACCGAAGGATAGAAGTACGACGAGGTGTTCGACCGGGGGCCTGCCAGCTGCGAAGGCCAGTCGTTACGGCCCGTCAGCGTCAGGAAGTAGGTGTTCTTGTAACCGACCTCGGCCGAGAGGAAGATCGACTGCGTCTGCTCGCGCCAGCCGTCCTGCATGCGCTCCGTGCGGCTGGGCGAGAGGTTCTGGATGGCAAAGAAGTTTGCCAGACCCACCTTCTCGTCACCGAAGGTATCGCCGCCGTCGGCAATCGGACCGCGCACCTTCATGGCGTCGGACTTCATGTCCGAGATCGAGGCACCGAGGTTGGCCTGCAGCGACCAGTCCTCACCGAAGGTCTTGTTGATGTTCACCAGCACGTCGCCGTAGGTCTGGCGGTCCTTCGTGCGGGTGATGCCGTAGAGACCGTTGTTCGAGCTTTCGGTCAGCTGCGTGTTGGTCGAAGCGTAAAACTTCTCGGTATAGTCGTTCACCGAGTTGTCGATGCGCAGACGGCCCGAAACGTTCAGCCAGTCGAGGATGTCATACGAGAGCTGTGCGCTGAGCATGTAGCGGTCCTTGTCGTTCTCGCGCAGGTTGCGGTAGTTGATCCAGTAGGGGTTCTGCATCGTCATGCCGGCATCGCCCACGGGCCAGTACTGCGTGTAGAGCTTGCGGGCGGCGTTGTAGCGCTCGTACATCTGGATGTCGCTCCAGTCGTTGCCGCGCGGGAAGAGGTAGGCGCCGACCAGCGGGTTGTTGTAGATACCCTGGTTGGTCATGTTGCGGTCCTCCTGCTTGATGTAGCTGGCGCTCACGTCGAGCGTCATCTTGTCCTTGAGGAACGAGGTCGTGTTGCGGAACGTGAAGTTGTAGCGGTCGTAGCTGTTGTTGGGCACGATACCGCGCGAGTTGACCGAAGCGGCCGAGAAGTAGGTCTGGTTCTTCTCCGTACCGGTCGAGAGCGACACGCTCTCCGTGCCGGTCACACCGACCTGGAAGTAGTCGTCATAGGGGTCGTAACCCTGGTAGTTGAACTTGTTCAGACGGGCGCCCCAGCTGCGCGTCAGGGAACCCTCGCTCGACGAGAGGTCGCCCGTGCCGTAGCGGGTCTGGAACTGCGGCATGACGAAGGGAACCGAAACCTCCGTGTTGCTCGATACGGTCACGCTCAACGTGCCGGCCTTACCCTTCTTCGTGGTGATGATGATGGCACCGTTGGCGGCATCCGAACCGTAAAGGGCGGCTGCGGCGGCACCGTTCAGCACCGACATCGACTCGATGTCCTCGGGGTTGATGTCGGCAATGGGCTCCGACGTACCCTGCGAGTTGAACTCCGTACCGGCGCTCGACGTGGCGGAGTACATCGGCACACCGTCGATCACGTAGAGGGCGTTCGACGACTGGAGGATGGACTTCTCACCACGCATAACCACCTTCGAGGCACCGCCGATACCCGACGACGAGGCGTTGATCGTCACACCGGCGACCTTGCCGCTGAGCGAGTTGATGAAGTTGACGTCCTTGTTGGCGAGGATGCTCTCCGAGTCGACCTGCTGGACGTTGTACGAAAGGGCCTTCTCCGAACGCTTGATACCGAGGGCGGTCACCACGACGGCGTCGACATCGACGGCCGACTCCTTCAGCGTGACGTCGATGCGCGTGCGGCTGCCGACCGGAATCTCAAGCTCCTCGTAACCCAAATAGTTGACTACCAGTACGGCCGAGCCGGCGGGAGCGGGCACCTGCAGGGTGTAACGGCCGTCGATATCGGTGCTCACGCCGATCGTCGTACCCTTGATAACGACGGAGGCGCCGATCACCGGGTTGTTCGACGAGTCGATGACCTGGCCTTCGACAACGACCGGACCGTCCGTTGCGGGAGCGGTGCGGTTGGAAATCACGATATGCTTGGCCTCGATCTTGAAATCGATGTTCCGCGAGGCGAAAAGCTTCGAGAGCACTTCGGGAACGGGCATCTGGTTCACGTCAAGGCTCACGTTCTGCTTGACGTCGACATCCTTGTTCAGGAACACATACTTGGTCTGCTGCTCCAACTCCCGCATGACCTGTTCAATAGGTACGTTTTTCAGGTTGATGGTTACCAGTTCCTGCGTCTGCGCGAGTGCCGAGAGGCTTCCTGCGCACAGCATCAGGGTTAGTGCGAATCGAAACAGTGTACAGATTCTGTGGAATACTGTTTTATTCATAAATACATAAAATTAAGGTAATAGGTTAGAAATTATCAGCGGCTTCGTCATTTATTTCCCCGCGCGGCGTCCGACGTCGGCGGGTCACTTGCGCCGTTCAGAATACAGTTGGCATCATATCATAGGCAGAAACGGTTTTTACGTGTGGTATACTTTTTTATCGTTCGGTTCGTATCAGCGGATCGTGATCGTATTGGTCGCCTCGTCCTTCGTGTAGCTGAAGTCGCAGGCCTGCTGCAGGAGGTGCAGGGCGAAATCGACCCCCTCCGAGATGCGGATCTTGCCACTGGCATAGCCGATGGAGGGCAGCTGCGCGCGGTCGATCACGATATGCACGTCGTAGGCGTTCTCAAAGCGCTCCATGAGCTCCTCGAAGGCGACGTTGCGGATGTTGATGTATCCCTCGGTCCAGCAGAGCGCATCCAGGTCGGCGACGCGCGAGGGAACCAGGTGGCCGTTGATGAGGCGGACCATCTCGTTGGGATTCAGGACGACCTGCTCCTGACGGTTTCCGACGAGGTTCTTCGCGCGGATGCGCCCTTCGGCCAGCGTCGTCGTGAAGCGGCCGTTCTCCTCGTCAGCGTAGACGTTGAACTTCGTACCGAGCACCGTGATCTCCGAAGCGAAGGTCTCCACGACAAACGGATGCTCCTCGTCGTGGGCCACGTCGAACAGCGCCTCGCCCGAGAGCTTCACATGCCGCTCGCCACGGGCGAAGAGCAGCGGATACTCCATGCGCGACCCGCCGTTGAGCCAGACGAGCGTGCCGTCCTCGAGCGTGATCGACATGCGCTGGCCGGCCGGCACCTCGAGCACGTTGAGCCGGTCGGACATCTCGCGGTACATTCCGTCGCGGGCGATCATGCCGCCGGCATACCCCGCTCCGGCAATCAGCACCAGCGCCGCAGCCACGCGCACGGCCGCACGGGCGATCCGGCGCAGCGACCACGTGCGGGTCGTCCGACGGGCCGACTCCCCATAGTGCATGCGCTGGAGCACACTGGCATTGAACAGCATGTGCGCGGCATCGAATTCACGCTGACGAGCGGGGTCCTCCGCAAGCCACGCTTCAATCTGCTCCACCTCCTCGGGAGCAGCCTCGTTATTGAAGTATCGGTACAGAGTCTCTTCTTTCATAGCATTAAATAGACGATCGAAGCGGACCTGTTTACAGCAAAAACGGGCCTTTTTGACATAAAAAATATTTTAATAAATATATGAAATTATTTTAACAATTTATCTTGCTGTCAATAAGCATTTTGACTGCGCATCATCCGGATTCGGGCGGAAAAGACAATTAAAAAAAATTTCGCCGAAGGGAGCGATTCTCGAAAACGGGTGCTTGCAAATGAGCAAACAAACGATTACATTTGTTTAAAATTTTACCATGCCGGAGAAGTTGCCACATAAGAGAGTGCTCGGCGAAGAGGAGTTCGGACGTCTGTTCAACAAGTGCCGCATCCCCTTCACGACGGTGGCAAATTCCTACGTGCACGATGCCGCCGTCGCGGAGGATCTCGTGAACGACAGCTTCGTCCGGCTGTGGGAAAAGCGGAACGAAATCCTCACGGAGAACTTCGAGGCCTACCTCTTCCAAATCGTCATCCGCAAGTGCCTCGACTTTCTCCGCTCGGAGCAGACCCAGACGAAAATCCGCCAGGACATCCACCACGCAAACAGCCGGATGCTGATGCACGAGATCAACTCGCTCGAGAGCTGCGACCCGGGGCGTCTCTATGCCAGCGAGGTGGAGACGCTCTTCCGCGAATGCATCGACCACATGCCGAGCATTACGCGCGAGGTGTTCCTTGCCAACCGTTTCCGCAACATGACCTATCAGGAGATCGCCGAGGAGCGCGGCATGTCCGTCCGGCAGGTCACCAGCGAGATGCAAACCGCCCTCCAACTGCTGCGCCGCACGCTGAAGGACTACCTGCCGCTGGCGCTGATGCTCCTCCTCCACCGCTGAAACGCACCACCCGCGCGCTCCGTCAGAACGGATAACCGATGGCCAGGTGGAATCCCAGCCCGTCCTTGAAACTCTGAATGTTATAATAGCCCCGCCTGTCGGGGTTCGGATAGGGCGTGTGGATGCCGATGCCGAGGTCGGCGCGCAGCACCAGGTAGCTGATGTCGTAGCGCAGGCCGAATCCCGTGCCGAGGGCGATCTCGTTCCAGAATCCCCGCCACTTGAGTTCGGCGCCCGGCCGCAGGGGATCGTTTTTCAGCAGCCAGATGTTGCCCGCATCGAGGAACAGCGCGCCGTGGAGGCGCCCCATGATGCCGAAGCGGAACTCGACGTTGGCCTCGAGCTTGAAGTCGCCCGTCTGATCCAGGTAGCCGTTGCGGTCGCCCGCGGGCGGACGGTAGCTGCCCGGGCCGATCGACCGCACGGTGAAGGCGCGGATGCTGTTGGCGCCGCCGATGTAGAACTGCTCGCTGTAGGGCATCACCTCGGAGTTGCCGTAGGCATACCCCACCCCCACGAGAAAACGCGTGGCCAGCCAGTTGTCGCGGCGCCCGAGGCGCTGAAAGAACTTCACCTCGCTCACGTTGCGGACGAACTGCGAAAAGCGGTTGCCGAACAGATGCTGCGGCTGCCGCTCGCCGCACAGGCGCAGCACGCCCGCCAGCAGGTTGCCTGCGGCCGAAAAGCTGTTCTGCCAGTAGAAGCGGCGGCTGGCGGTCGCACCGTAGCTCCGATCGAAGGTATAGGTATACCCCACCGACGGGATGAACTGGTCGCGGAAGCTCAACGCGATGGCCGGATTGGCCTCGAGCGTCTGGTCGAACGACTCGGTCGTGTGCAGCAGCCGGTTGTAGACGAGTTTCAGGACCGTGAGGGTGTGGCTGCTCGACGGCGAGGTGCGGAAGTCGTAGCCGGCCGAGCCGCTGAAGGCGATCAGGCGGAAATAGTCGGGACGGTTCATCAGGTTCAATCCCAGCTGGAACGAGGTTCGGCGCGGAGCGGGCAGGCGCCCCGACAGGCGACCGAAGGCCAGCAGGCGCGGCACGTCGAGCGTCGCGTTGAGCCCCAGTTCGTAGGAGTTGAGCCGCGAGGAGCGGCCGCCGGAGTTCTTGTTGCCCGTCTGCCACTCGTAGGAGCCGTCGAGCGCGACGGAGAAGACCTCGCCGCCGCGGAAGAGGTTGTTGTCGGAGAGCTTCAGCGAGATGCCCGGTCCGAGAAAGCTGTTCGACTTGGAGGTCACGTCGGTTTCGAGCGAGACCGAGACCGGGTAGTCGAACTGCGCGTCGATGCGCACGTCGATCTCCCGGCCGCCGCGCAGCGAATCGAGCGGCGGCACGCTCATGCCCACCGAGCGGAAGACACCGAGCTTGCCCAGCTCGTTGAGCGTGCGGTTCTGCGCATCGACCGTGAAGAGCTCGCCGCGCCGGAGCGCCAGCGCCCGGGCCAGCACCCGCGGGCGGAGTTTCAGCGGCCGCTGGGCCACAACCTCGGCATCGCGCAGCCGCAGCGTGTCGGCCGGTCCGGGCTCGACGTTGCGCAGGGAGACGGTAATCCCGCCCACGCGGTAGGATTCGAGCGCCGCGGCGGGCACGTCGGGCTTGAGCACGAGCCGCAGATCGACACGCCGCGGCGCGAGGATCGTGTCGGCGAGGTATTCGAGGTACTCGGGACGGAAGTAGTAGTAGCCGCGATTGCGCAGCTGCGCGGCGATGCGGCTGCGCTCCTGCGTGAGCGTATCGAGGTTGTACTGCGCCCCGGGACGCAGCAGCGACGTTGCCTGCAGGCTGTCGAAGAGCGGGCGGAGCGTCCCCTCGGGCTGCGGATAGGCGATCCGCGAATAGGTATAGGGCGGCGCGACGTGCAGCGTATAGTCCACGCGGGCCTTGCGGCCGTGCTTGCGGTAGCGGAGGCTGCATGCGGCCTGCGAGCCGAAATGGCCGTAGTTCTCGAGCGCCTGCACCGCCACGCGGGTCCGCAGGCCGGGCTGCACGGCCGACAGCAGCACGGGCTGTTTGGCCAGCCGCTTGTAGAACCAGTAGCGGAACCCCTTTTCGCGGGGCGTATAGCAGTAGTTGTAGGCCCACAGTCCGATCGGGAAGGGGGTGCGCAGGTAGGGGCTGTAGAGGGGATTGTTCGGCGCCACGGACAAAGGCTCCCGGGCCGCGGACTCGGCCGCCGCGGAGAGCACGACGCCCGAATCCGCCTCGATGCGGATCCGGTGCACGCCCGTATAGAGGACCTCGCCCTCGCCCAGGCGGCGCGTCGTGGAGCAGGCGCCGAGCAGCAGCGCCGCAGCCAGCACGAGGCAGCTAACGGGATGTCGCAGCGGATTCATTGTCTTTCTGTTGTTTTTCGAGCCGGCGTTTCGTCAGCCGGAAGAGGTCCGTAAAGCGGAGCAGCCGCTTGCGGATCACGAAGCCGACGCCCGTCTCGGTGATCTCACCCTCGAGGATGCTCTCGTAGCCCGTATGGCGGAAGAGTTTGATGAACATGTTGTCGCGCTTGTCGAGCATGTACTCGAGCGAGACGTCGCCGATGATGTTCTCGCGCAGGTTCTGCGTCGGGTCGGCATCCGTGCTGAACGACCCGCCGATCACGGCCCGCACGCGGTTGCCGAAGAGGTTCTTCGACAGCCGGTAGGAGTAGTCCGTATGCTGGCCGCCGGGGTCGCTCTCTCCGTAGGAGTCGATGCCGAAGCTCAGGTCCACCCCCTTGAGGCTGTTCTGCGCCCAGCGGTTGAGCTCCTGCTGGAGGAAGGCGTTGAGCGGATTCCCGGTCGCAACCTTCGCCGTCGTGCCGGGTCCCGAGTAGGTGTTGTAGACGAGCAGCCCCATCGCCTGGTTGGCCCGCTGCTCGGCCGTCAGCGAGTTGAGCTCGTTCTGCATCGCCAGATCCTCCGGAGCCGCGAGGCCGAAGCTGATCTCGAGGTTGTCGAGCGAGTTGCGGATCGTGATCGAGATGTCGAAGTTCACGGCGCGCGACTGCTGCCCGTCCGTCGAGACGTTTGCCCGCACGCTCTCCACGGCCGTGATGTCGAACGACGGGTCGGCCACGTTGCCAATCCACTCGACATAGCTTCCGGGGCGTATTCGGAAGACCTTGCGCGCGATGATTGGCGGGTTGTAGCTCACCGTACCGCCCGAGAGCAGGTATTTGCCCGTCAGGCGCACGTCGCCCAGCGGGTTCATCGAGTAGGTCAGCCGGCCGCCGCCCTCGAGGTCGACGCGGTTCTGCCCGTCGGCCGAGAGGTCGACACCGGCACGCACGTCGTCGCTGATGTCGACGTCGAGCTGCAGGTCCATGCCGCCGATGCGCACCGTGCGGGGCGCTTCGGCGGGCGGCTCCTGCGTGTCGAGTTCGTCGAAGGAGACGAACGAGACGACCTGCTGCGGCCGTTCGCGCACGTCCATCGGCGCATCCTGCATCACATAGGAGATGTCCGTGCCGCCGAGCAGGGCGACGCGGCCGCGCACCGCCAGCTCGTCGACCGGGCCCCGCGCCGTGGCGTCCAGGTCGAGGTAGGCCGTGCCGTAGACCGCCGTGCGCTCCGTGCGGGCGACGTTCACGGCCTGGAAGTCGGCCGCGTGCAGCGCGATGTCGGCCGACGGCGCCGTCAGGTTCGACAGGTCGAACACGCCGTCGAGGGTGAGGGCGTGCTTGTTGGGCGCCGTGACGGCATAGCGGTCGAAGCGCACGCGGCTGTCGCGGATGCGGATCGTGTCGGACGAGAGGGCGAAGGAGGTGCCGATCATCGGTACGCGGAGCTTCGTGCCCGTGAAGTGCAGCCCGCCGTCGATCTGCGGCGCCGTCGCCGTTCCCGTCGCGCGGAGCGAGCCGCCGAGCGTGCCCGACAGGCGCAGCAGTTCGGCCGGCAGGAAGGCGTTGGCCCGCTCGAGCGGGAAACCCGGGATCGTGAGGGCAAAGTCGAGCGGCCGGGGCTGCTGCGGCTCATAGCTGCCGCGGGCCGTCAGCACCTCCGCGCTGTCGAGCGTCAGGCGGAGCGCACCGCGGTAGCCGCGCCCTCCGGCATAGGAGAGGCCGAACCCCACGTCGCCGAAGCGCTGTCCGTCGTAGGAGAGGCCGGCCACCGAGACCTCGCCCCCGACGGCGAGCGAGTCGGCCCGGCGCTCGAGCTGAATGCCCGCCCCGAGCACGCCGTCCAGCGGCGGAGCCTCGGGCAGCGCCTCCAGCATCGAGGCGATGCGCAGTCCGGCCATGTCGAGCCACAGGGCATCGGGGGCATCCGGCGTCTCCTGTACGGGGAGCGTGCGCAGGGCAAAGCGCTGCGCGCCGTGCGTGAGGTCGAGATCGGCCCGGAGCGTGCCGTCGAATCCGTAAATCACGTAGTTGTCGGGGTTCACCGACCAAAGGGCCGAGCCGAAGAGCGGCGCAGCGGGTCCCAGCGCGGCACGAACCAGCGAATCGGACCATACGACGTCCCAGCCGAAGCGCGTGACATCCGCCCCCGCTCGGTTTTGCAGGGAGAGATCGACCCGGCAGCTGTCCGCCACAAGGTGACCCGTGAGCGCGGCGCGCGCCGCCTGCTCCAGTCCGCCCGAGGTGTTGTCCAGCAACACGCCGTAAGTCAGCCGCCGCCCCTCCTGTCGGAGCTGAATCCCCGCCGTATCGAGCCGCAGCCCGCCCGACGCGAGGTTTGTCACCCTGGCCCGCACGAGCAGGGGCAGCGTATCGCCGTGCACGGCCTCCGCACGCAGCGAGTCGAACGAAGCCCCGCGCATCTTCAGCAGATTGTTCACGATGTTGTTGCGCCCGGCCGTCAGGTGCAGCCCGAAGGCCGGAAGCGCAGCCCCCAGCCGCTCCATGTCGAGGTGCTGCGTGCGCAGCTGCCCCAGCAGCGTGTCAGCTCCGGCCGCGAATGCCGCCGTGAGCGAATCGAGCCCTCCGCGTGCGGCGAAGGTGAGCGACAGATCGCCCGAGCGAAGCGCGGCCCGCGTCGCCAGGCTGTCCGTGGAGAAGCTTGCAGCGGTCGGACGGATGCGGTCCGTGCGGCCGTCGCTGCGGATTTCGATGCTGTCCAGCCCGATCCGGGCCGCAAAGCGCCGCCCGGCAGCAGCCGAGGCCTCAACATCGAGCGTCAGGGAGCCGCCGAGCGGCTCGGACACCACCCCGAGGGCCGCCAGATCGACCTCCGCCACGCGGCCCGAGAGGGCAAGGCGCTGCGCCTGCACCGTCAGTTCTCCCTCTATTTGCAGCGCAAGCCGCAACGCCTCGTTGTCGTCAAGCAGGCGCCCCGTGAGGCGGTGCTCCGCCAGATCGGCTTCGAGTTCGAGCCCGCCCAGATCGCGCCCCTGCCAGACCACGCGACCGACCTGCGCTCGCAGGGCAGTCGAGGTCCGCGCCGCAAACGGATCGAACCCCTCGCCGCGGGCCGTGAGAAGCAGGTCGAGCACGCCGAGCGAGTCGGCCGGGAGAAAGGCCCCGAGCGGGAAGCTGTCGCAGCGCAGCAGGGCGTCGTAACGCTCCGCCCGACCGTCGTAGCGTCCGTCGAGAAGCAGCCGCCCCTCCCGGGCCGTCAGCGTCGCCGTGCCATCGTAAGCCGCACCGTCGGCCCGGACCCGGCCCTGCAGCCCGACCCCGCGGGGGATTGCCACGCGGCGGCGCAGCGCCGTATCGGGCAGCAGCGTCAGCAACGGATTCAGATTGTCGAAATCGCCCCGGAAGCGGAGGTCGGCCGCCAGACGCCGGGCATCGGTCAGGTTGCGCACCGCACCGTCCGCCTCCACCGCGGCCAGCCCGGGCGACGAGACGCCCAGCGTCAGCCGCCCGATGTCGCCCAGCGTACCGTCCGCAGCCAGGTGCATGCGCACGTCGCGCCCCTTGAGTACGGCAAGCGGCAGCCCGGGACGCAACAGCAGCGCATCCCCGGGCGCGATCCGGGCCGCGAGATCCGCGGCAAGCGGCGCCGCCGGGTCCGCCTGCAGCGCCCCCGCCCCGGCCGACAGATCGGCCCGCAGCGAGGAGCTTGCCGTGTGCAGGTTAAAGTCCGAGAGTGCAATGCCGGCCGAATCCATGCGGAAGCCGCCGTCCAACTGCTGCACGTCCACACCGCACCGCTCGGCAAAGCGCATCCGCCGGATCAGCAGGGCGATCTCCGCGCCCCGGTTGCGGATCGAGTCGATCTCCAGATCGAGTCCCGACAGGGCGATGCACTCCGGATCGAAGCCCGCCGCGGGAGTGTGGCCCAGCGTTCCGTATTCGACGCGGTTGTCCGCCAGCACGACGCTTCCGATCAGCACGCTCCACGGCTGTGACGCTGCGGCGGCTGCCGACTCGGGCCCAGCGGCCCGCTCCACCGCATCGTGCCCGGGAGTTCCGGCCGTCGCACGCGCCGGGACCGGCTGCGAAGCGTCGGCCGCCGCGGGAGCGGTCCGGTAGGCATATTCGCCCCGTTCGAGCAGCAGGCTGCCGACCGCGACGTCGCGGTCGCCCAGCCGGACCACGCACCGCTCGACCATGCCGCCCGGCAGGCGCACCGCCAGCTCCGTAACCGCCGGCGCCGTCCGCATGCCGAAGACGGTGTTGGCCACGACAAGCCGTCCGACCGCCACCGTCCAGGCCGGCGACGTTGTGCTGTCCGTTTTCTCCGGGGTATCGGTAGCCTGCAGGTCGAGCGAAATGTCGGCATCGGAGAGCGACACCGTCCCGAGGTCAACCCTGTGCGCCGGAAGCCCGACGCGGCACTCCTCAAGCGCAAACCGCCCCGCCGCAAGGTGCAGCTCCATCCCGCCGAGCGAATCGGCATAGCGGGCCGCGAGGTCGCACAGCTCGAAGCGGTCGACGACCACCTCCCTCCGCAACAGGGGCCACAGCGCGGCATCGAGCGAGAGGCGCCCGCAGCGCAGCAGCGTATCCGCCCCGTCGCGCAGAAGCGTCCCCTCGACGGTCAAGCGCAGCGGGAACGACAGCCGCAGCCGTTCGACCGACAGCTCCATGCCGAGCACCTGCGAAGCATACGCCGCGGCCTTGCGCCGGACAAGGTCCTGAACAGCCGGCACATAGAGCAGAGCCGGCAGCAACAGCAGCGCCACGAGCAGGAGCACCGCCAGCGTGCGGAGCGTATGTTTCATGATTTTTTTCAACATCCGTCTTCCGGGAGTTTGCAACCTCCGCCCGAGTCCTCAAATTTCGTGCAAGGTACGAAATCCGCACGACTTCCGGGTGCCCGGCGCCGAAATAAATTTACCGTACCGGCAAAGGGCAATCGACTGACGGAAAAGCAACCGGCCCCCTCCAAAGAGTCATCATAAAATTTTTTTACGCCAAACTCATTTTATACGGTCTCTTATGAAAAATCGCACGGATAAAGCACCATATTTTGCACTTCAACCAGTCAAATCAATAAAACAAATTACTATATTTAGCTCCGAATTTTATTATCCTAACATTGCTTACATCCCTATTCACCAGGTCCATGAGACCTTTGTGCATGCTGATGGCGGGAGCGCTGTTGTTCGCCTGCTCCAAAGACGACACGGACGAGAGCAAACCCCACCAGCCGGTCATCGAGGTAACGGAGGCGCAGGGCATCACCCTGACGGCCGAAGCCGGTACCGCACAGCTGCACTACACAGTCACCAACGCAACGGAGGAGAGCGTCGTCTCCGCCACATGTGCCGAGCCGTGGATCACGCTGAAAAGCGACAACACGCCGGGTGTGATCGGATTCGACTACACGACAAATACCGACACGGAAAGCCGCAGCGCGGTCATCCGGCTGACCTGCCCCGGAGCCGAAGAGGTGCAGGTCAACCTGACGCAGCTCCGCAGCGAAAAATGGCTGCTCGACATCACGATGCCCGAAGTGGAGGCCTTCCGGGCCCACATCAAAGTCGCTTCGTCGGAACCCGATGCCACATACGCCATGCTGAACCTCACGAAGGCGGACTACGACCGTTTCTCCACGGACGAGGAGCTGACGAGCTACTACGTCGACCTCTTCCGCTCGGTCGCCTCGAGCTACGGGATCACGATGGAACAGCTGCTCGCACAGCTGCTCTATCAGGGTGACACCGAAGGCTACCTCAACGACCTGACGCCCGAAACGGAATACGTCGCTGTCGCGTTCGGCATGAACATGGATGCAAGCATCACCAGCGAGGTCTTCGCCTTCGAGTATGCGACGCCCGAACCGCCCTACTACCAGCAGGGGATCACGCTCGACGTCGCCACGCTGAAGCCCAACTACGTGGAGATCAAAACCACGCCCGGGTCGGACGAGTACCGCTACTACACCGACATTCTGACCCAAGAGGAGATGGACAGCTTCACGTCGATGGACGAGTTCGCCGATGCCGTCATCACCGAGCTGCAGGAGGTCATCGACATCAACAACGCCTTCGGCACCCCGACAACGTGGGATGACCTCACGGTGCAGGGCGCAGGCGAGATAAGCGTCAACACGCTCTATTCCAACTCGGCCTACGCCCCCTTCGCATTCGGCATCGCCAACGGATACCGCACGACGGACGTCACCACGAGCAGCATCACTACGCCCGTGCCCACCGAAAGCAGCAACTGCACGTTTACCTTCGAGACCGTCTCTTCGGATCCGACGCTCACGCGGGTACGCATCACCCCCCTCGGACAACAGCGACTACTTCGCCATCATCGCACTGTCGAGCGATGCCAACTCCATGACCCCCGAGCGCTATGCCGACGACTGCATCGTCTACGCCAACCAGTACGACATCTGGACCACCTGGCAGGGCGAACAGGTGCTCGAAGCCTCCGAACTCTCCGCCGACACGGACTATACGATCGTCGTATTCGGCGTGGGAGACTACTGGGAGCGCAATACGAAGGTCTACTACTACGACCTGCACACGAACGCACTGGGACAGGTCGACATCACCTTCGACCTGCAGGTCACCAACACCGACCAGAATTCGGTATACTACACCTGCACCCCCTCCGATCTGGAGCAGACCTGGGCCGTGGGTGCCGTCCGCAAGGAGAAGCACGACTCGTTCGCCTCGGAAGAGGAGTTCAAGGAGTACCTGCTCACGGCCGGAAACGGATTCCCCATCATCAAGAGCGGTGCCGCCGACGGCAACCTGATGTACGACTGCGAATGGGCGATGCTCACGCCGGGCGACTATCTGCTCTACGCCGTGGCCTGCTACAGCGATGGCTGGAGCTGCCAGATCCTCTCCGACCTCACCTATGTGCCCTTCACGATCAAGGAGCGCACCTTCAGTGACGCCAGCGTGGAGTTGTCGCTCATCGTCTACGACGGAGATGAGCTCGTGGCCTACGATCCGGAGCAGTACCCCGCCGGCACCTACGCCGGGAAGGCGGCCGTGAACATCGTCGCCACGCCCGATCCCTCGTGCGCCGAATACTACGTCTGCACCCAGAATCGTCCCGCTTCGGCCATGGAGGGGCTCTCCCCCGATACGCTCATCGGAGTCATCCAGGCCTACGGCCAGCAGGTAAGCGGCAACTCACCCGCCACCTTCGGTGTCATCCTGTCGTGGAACTACAACAACGTCTGCGCATTGAGCGTGGGTGTGGACAGCAACGGCATCGAGGGCCGTCCGACGGTCATCAGCTTGAACGTCAGCCGCGATCAGATCGTGCCGTTCAACCCGGCATCGGCAGCTCCCGCCTCGAACAGGCTCGTGCCCGTGCCGTTTACGTTCCCCGAGACGCCGGCTCCGGCCGCTTCGCACCTCACCAACGGACAGGCTGCCATGCCGCACCTGACGGTCGGCGGCGCGCTGCCGGTCATGAAGCCTCAAACGGCCGACAAGCTGCAGGGCGACCGGAAGCAGGCAATCGTCGAGAGCCGCGTCCGCAGGCAGATCGAGCAGGCCGGCGGCAAGTACTACACCCCGGCCGAGCGCAAGCTGGCAAGCGAGTTCGCCAAAGTCAACGCTTTCAGCGCCCGCTGATCCTCCCGGCTGTCCGGCCGAAGCACGGCCGCAACAGCCGCACACTTCGATGGCCGCCGTGCTCCCGGTACGGCGGCCGTCACGCAAAACCCCGGCACCTTGCGGTGCCGGGGTTTTGCATGACAGCCTGCAAATTCGTTCCTCGCACGACGGCAGTACCGGCCCTCCCTTCCGGAAAACGCCCCTGTTTCGTGAAGCCCATCCGCTTCGTTCCCGTTCATAAGACAGCGAGGCCGGTGTTATTCGTCGGGCGCGGTATCCACAAAATCAAGCAGCCGGAATTCGTCCCCGTCGTAACGATAGATCCATTGCGAATGGCTGTCATCCGGAAAGAGAATAAGGCTGAATAACGTAGAAAAATCTCCGTTTTGCACCCGCTCGGAATCACCTCGCGCGCTCACGAAACAAAAGAAGACGGCCGGACATACTTTTTTGAGGCGCAGATGCGTTATTAGCTATGAATCCGCCACCAACCTGCCCGAAAATGAAAAGGAAACTGGCCCTGCTGATCGGCTCGCTGTGCCTGCTTGCAGGCTCAGGACAAGCCGCGGAGCTCTCCCGTTACGCCGAATTTGCCCGTGCATACGGCATCGTCCGCTACTTCTCACCCAATCCCTACACGGAGGAGTGGTCCGAGAGCGACTGGATGAAGGTCTGCACGCTGCTGGTCTCCCGAATCGACACACAGCCGCTGGAGCAGGTATTCCGACCGCTTGCCCCGACCCTCGTCTTCTCGGAGGAGCCGACACCGCCCCGGAGTGCCGACACCCCGGACGCCCCCGCGCGATATTACAGCTACAGCGGCTCCGGAGAACTGCACATTCCGCTTATCGCCCGGCTGCTCACCCCCGGACTGGCCCGGTACATCCCCTATTACAAAAGGCTGGAGCGGGTCGCCGACCGGCAGGACACCGTGGCAGCGCCGCAGCCCGGAACATATTACACCTACCGGGTGGCGGAAGGAAGGTACCTACATATCCAGCACGCCCTGCCCAAAGAGCAGTTCGACGGCCGGGCGACGCGCCGCCTGCTCGCCGAGGCGAAAAGCTACTGGGACAACCACCGAAGTGCGGACAAGGCACTCTCCCCGCGGCGCAGTTTCATTTTCGGACTGCTGGCCGACCCGGCAGTCCGCACGGCCGATCTGACGGTCCGCTGGAACATCATCCGCCACTTCTACCCCTATTACGAGGAGGAGGGTCTCGACTGGGAGCCCCGTCTGGAGGAGTACCTGCAGGAGGCGGTCGGGATGGAGCCCCCTGCAACCTTCGAGGCCGTACTCGGATGGCACGACCTGCTGTGCCGCTTTTTCCATCCGATCAGGGACGGGCACCTCTTCGTGCGCAGGGACATGACGCTCTCGGGGCTGCGGTCAACCTACCTACCCGCCTATTATGCGGACGTTGAGACGGTCTGCGTGAACGACACGCTGCTCATCCGCTCGGCCGGGGCCCCCTGGCGCGAGCTCCACACCATCGACGGACTGTCCGCCGCCGAACGCATGGAGCGCTGCCGGACGGCTACCTGCGCCGCGACGGAGGGCCATCGCGACGTACTGGCTGCCCGCGAACTCTTCGCCGCTGCGGCCTACGGCACGCCGTTTGTCATCCGCAGCAGCGATCCGTCGGGCACGGAGCGCATCGACACGCTCTACGCCTGCCAGCCGGACGCCCCGATGCCGCAGCGGGAGGGCCCCGCAATCCGACGCAGCGGAGAGGGCGTCCTCTACGTCGACGCCTCGTCGCCCGAGGTGACCGAGAAACGGTTTCTCGCGGCACTGACGCCCGACATCAAGGCGCTCTGCTTCGATCTGCGCGGCCTTCCTTCGGTCCGTTTCGAGGCCATTCTGGCGCATCGGATCACCGCCGACGCGGCAGCCCCGGCGACGAAGGTGCCGATCACCCGCTTCCCCTTCCAGGAGGGTGTGGCGTGGCGCATCGGGTCGGAAACCCTCCGGGCCAAAGCGCCACATGTGGCCCTGCCCGCAACCTTCCTGTGCGATGCCGGAACCGTCAGCTGGGGTGAAACCATCCTGCTGATGGTGCGCCACTACCACCTGGGCGAGATCGTCGGACAACCGACGGCCGGGACCACGGGCGACATGACGCAGTTCGCGCTGCCCCTGTTCCCCTTCTCCATGACCGGCATGCGCATGCGCGGCATGGACGGAGAACCGCACCACGCCCGCGGCATCGTACCCGACCGGATCGTCCCCCGCTACGCCTCCGATCGCATGACGGGCCGTGACCGCACGCTGGAGACGGCACTCGATGCCGTCCGATAAGGTGTGCCATTACCGAGTAACCGTCACACCCGCACTACCCACGCAACACGCCCCTTCATGCTGTCTGCGGCATGAAATCCGGAATCATGCGGGGTTCAGCGCGGTCGACAGACCGGGATTTCGCTCCGTTCACAGCGATTTAGCTGCCAGCAGGTGCCGGAGCGTGTCTCCGGCACCTGCATGGCTTGCGTTGACCATGTCGATGAAGTCCGTATATTTCAACGGATACTTCCCGGCGTATTCCCGATAGAAACCGGCGATGATGCCCGCCAGTTCGTCATAGCCGATCTTCTTCGCCATGCGGTCCAGAACCAGCGGACCTTTTCTGTAGACCACCGTATTGTTGTTGTTAACGACAACATCGACGATCGGCTCGTCCTGAGGCGTGTCCTTGATCTTCCCGTATTCCGACCGGCACCAGTCGAGCTGTTTTTCGTATGTTTCAGCGCCATAATAATGACGGATAAACAAGAGCGTCATAAACTCATTGAGAGACTCCTTGATGAAATAGGCTCCCGGCTCACCGTCGTCAATCAGCAGGGTCCATTCACCCAGCCAGCGGTGTCCGATTTCGTGCACCAGCGGATAGATGTCGGGGCTGGTGGAGAACTTCTCCTGCGATGCGGAGATAAAGCCGATGTTGTATCGGTTGCTGAACCCCTTACCGTTATGAAACAGATAGGCCGGAAGCGCCGTCACATTCCGTTCCGCGGAGACATAGTCTTCGCCATACACCTTGCTGAAAAAGGCAATACTGGCCCCGGTCAGCTCAAGCAGCTCGTCGTAACGCTCTCGGCCGCATTGCATCCCCTTGATCTGGTAGACGGAGACTTCACCGGGGAGCTCCGCCTCCGTCCGCTGATAAGCGTCCGTGCGCAGAAAGGCCAGCGTGAGCGACTGGGACAGGATATGTTTCAACGTGCCACTGTATCTCGTGGCAGAATTCGCCGCCAACGGATAGGAGCATAGAAAAGAGAGCGAATCGGGCGTCTCCACCTCGATGACAACATCCATATAGGTGTTCGGCACATACGGATAGAAGTATTCGCCGAAGCTGGTCTCCCACAATTCGGCATCGCCCTCTCCGTAGATGAAGAACGCCGACAGGTTGGTGTAATCGTAATCCATGCCAACACGCACCGTCCGGTCATCCTTTCTGCGAATTACGATCTTCTTCTGTGCGTAGTCGTATGTGTATTCACACCCGTCGCCATGCATCTTCAGGTTGTCTATCGAATACTCCTGACCGCCGCCAAAATACATGGATATGCTGTCCGCACCCTGGAAATCTACCCCAAAAGAGCAGACGACATGTAGATTGGCCGCCTCCTGACCGATTTTGCCGATATGGAGCGCATAATCGCTGATCTTCTGGGCCGTTGCGAGATGGCTCGCCGCCAGCAAAGCCACCATAACCATCCACTTTCTCATACAGATAAATTTTTCGGATCAGGAGGCCGCCGCCAGCCGCTTCGGATCCCATGCATATGCAAATATAGCATTTTTATTTCATGTAAATCCTTTGTCGCAAGCCAGGAAAAGACAGCCGCACGACTGCAGGTAGTGTTTCAAAAAGTGTGTCTGTGCAGGCGCCTTCAGATTCTTCAGATATGCAAATATAACAATTCTTGTTTTCAGATCCACACGCCGCGGCGTGTGGATCTGATTTTTGTGTTATAGTCTTCACTCGGGGAATAATTCCCGATCCAGGTCGATTCGTGGCACCGGCCTCAGGTAGGATTTTTTATCCATGGCCGTTTTGCCCATCAGCAGCAGTACCGACTCCTCGCTGGGCATGGCTCCCCGCATGCGTGTAACCCGTCGAAAATCCTTCTGCAGACGCTCGATCCAGTTCGTCGTGTAGATCATCGACTGAATCCTTGCCTCGTAGTTCAGATAGGTGAAGTAGGCTTTGTAGGCCGGATCCTCCGCCCGTCGTCGAAAACTGCGATAATCCTGCCCCCATTTCTCACAGAGCGCCTGCCATTGTTCCCAAGCTCTCTCCACCGTATAGCTGCGGTCTCCCGTACGGAAGAGCTGCCGCAGATCCTCGGCCAGCTCTCCCTTGTCGCCGTTGCGCACGCAGCTCAGCAGATTGCGTTTCAGATGCGTCGTACAGCGTTGCAGCGGCGTCCCGGGAAAGACCGCACTGATGACATCCTCCAGACCCTTCAGCCCATCGGCACACACCAGGCCGATCTTCCGAACGCCTCGTTCCTGCAGCTCTGTGAGCATCTCGCCCCAACCCAGGGCGCTCTCCGTGGGCTTATTGAAGATCCCCAACACCTCGCGCCGCTTGTCTTCACGCACGGCGAGCACTACATAGAAAGCTTCTGTTTCTACGCTCCGCTTGCGGTGGATCTTCATGTGTACGCAATCAATGAAGACGATTGGGTAATAAGCCTCCAGAGAGCGCGTGAGCCATTGCGAGACATCTTCTCGGAGGTAGTCCAGCATTCGCGAAATGCTCGCCTTGCTGTAGTGCTCGCCATAGATATCCTGGAATACCTCGCCGATCTGTTCCTGCGTAAGTCCTTTCGTATAAAGTGTTCCGGCAAGGCGTTCGCATTCATCTTCCTGATGGCGAAGGATCGCCAGAATCCGGGGATGAAAGTTCCCGTAGCGATCTCGGGGTATCCGGAACGTCAGCGTACGGCCATGACCGTAACTATGTCCCGGGCGAAATCCGTTGCATTTGTTCCCTGACGTGGAGTTTTCCCGGAGATATTCCCGGCGCTCCGAGACCATCATACTCTCCAACAAGATTTCCAACAGATCCTGAAGACCATTTTCCCGCTCCGAATGTTTGCATATTAATTCGGAAAGTTGTTCCTTTGTCAACACCATAAGTCTACTCCTTTTTTAGTTTTTGTTGGTTCCCTATACAAATCTAAAAAATCTGTAGACTTTTTTATTTATCCTTCTCCAGACACACTCTTTGAAACAGTATCGATCTCCAGCGTCCGACCTTCACGCATGGCCTCAACGATGGGAACGAGATACTGCTGTCCCGAAGGGATCTCCTCGAAGAGAATCCGATCACGCAGATCGCGGCTTTCGTTGAGCAGTGTTCCGACCGAGAAGGTACCGATCAGCCACTGCCGCATGCTGTCCTGTTCGAAGTCCTCGGTATTGGCTATGTAATAGAGGTTTCCGCGGTGGCGGTCACAGCGATCTCGATGTCGAAGATCTCGCGGATCGCCTCCTTGTGGCGATGGAACGTACGGTCGGGGATGCCGGATTCGTGCAGATCGTTGTACTGCGAGCGGGTCCAGCGGCGGTCGATCTCCTCACGGGAGATGGCCCCCGCACGGTAAATCGTATCCACCAGCCAGATATAACGGTTGAAGAGCGATGCTGCCATATTTGAAATCTTAAACCCTAAAATAGAGATCCCGAAAACCAACTCCTCGGAACAGGACCGGACTTTTCGAAACAAATCAACCTGACGCAAATATTGGATCGCATGACCCGGTCTATCCGAATCCGTCAAAGGCTCTTTATCTCCACATCATACATAATCGTTTGATCCTTTGATGAGATATTTATATCACCTTCCGTTCCGTCAACTGCATTCACATATCTCCCATTGCGTCCCAGGAACCAACCGTTGGGAATACCTCCATTCGGATAAAATACCAGGCATTCTCCTCCGGCCTCAACCTTCAGTTCCCGCCAGTGAGGAAGGGCCTTTGGGGTGTTCGAGTTAATATGAAGATCTATTCCCTGTCCAAATACGCGATCGCAGAAACCCTGCAGCACTCCATCACGGGTTCGGTTATCCTGCAGATTGTCGGTAATTCTTGCGTTATTGGTTCGTCCGTCCCAATATTTTTCCATCTCGAAGCAGAGCTGAATGTCTGATGGTTGAAGAATCTCAACAATCCGCTTGACGAACTGTACCGTGAGCAGCATGCCAAGTTCCGATTTCAGATGTTCGTCCTGATAGACAAAACGTACGCTTTGCCTCCGATGCCGCTCCATAAAAGACGTGATGGCTTTTTGGCACTCGGGCTCGATGCCGCAGACCGTATCGCAGAGCTGCCGGACCGGAATCTCTGTCCCGGACGGAATCACAAACTTCCAACTGTTGCCAGCGTTGGGATTTCCAGGTTCCAGGCTGGTGGATTTCAGCGCTACAGCCATTCCCGGAAGCCGATAACAGGCATCCCCGCCCCAGTTCCCATCCAGACGGGCGGCTGCTGCATCTTCCGTCACAAACAGATCATCCCCGATGGCAGCCACAGGCCATACCGCCGAATAGGGCACTGCCTGCATCTGAAGCAACGAGGCACTCGCCTGACAACGAATCAGGATCAGATAAGTTGGGAAATCGATGGCCTTCGCCGTTCCATACAAACACAGAGATGTATTTGCCGGCGTACAGTTTTTGTACCACAGGGATCGATTGACAGCTAAAAAGTCGTCATATTGTCCGACGGAGTCAGCCGCGGCATAGAGCGTAACCGACTTTCCATCGGACAAGGCCCGAAGAATATCCGATTTCAAGGTAAACGAAATCTGAGCCCGCTGAGAAAGCGCCTGGATAGCGGCTGGAAGTGTTTCACGCATCTCATATTCTTCATCCAACCATCTCCTGGTTGCCGCCAGATCGATCTTGTCGCTGTTATTACGGGTATAGCGGTCAATCAGCATGTCGGGAGTCATCGTCCGAATCAATTCGCGGATATGATCCAAAACCTCATAAATCAGCCCATTCATGCAAAGCCGGTTGGAGTAGCCGGCACCACCCTTGGCCTGGTCATACACACACAGCGATCCGAACGAGGTGATCAGATAATCGATATCACCCCGATTAATGCCGGTTCGTGCCGCCAATTCGTCGCATATCAGCATGCCAAGCGTATGGCGCAGCTTTGTTCCGTCGGGCACCCATCCCGGAATGTGGATGTCGATTTCGGTATAGTCGGTCTGAATGGTATCCCCCAACACCACATTCCGCAACAATCGGTCATCATGGCGGGTATTAAACGAGCAGGCCTTGTCACTCTGCACGGATTGATGGGCTATACGCGTTCCGGTCATGAAGGAATCGGGCAAATCGGCCAGATGCTGTGATGCGGCACAAAACTCCGCCTCGGCTCTGCCACACTTCGGACAGACGCAAAATCCGTAGCCCAAACCGGCGTTGTAAAACAAGATGGAGGAAGTAACATCTTCAGCAGCGCTGCGGACCCGAAGCCATCGCGAATTGTTACGTCGCGGCCAGGTTTCGGTTCCTACCAGAGCAACTTCGGTGCGATAATAAGGGGATTCACGAATATTACGATCGGTCGGGCTACTACCGTCGTTGACGAACGCCAGCGGACGAATCATGTTCAGCGAGGTTTTTCCGTTGACTACAAAAGGACGGACTCCGGGCGTTCCATCCAGAAAGATCTGCCCGTCATTGTTCTGCGTAATGAAGACAAAGTCCGTCTGCTGCCTATACATATTACTCCATCGCAATCCGCCCGATACATAACATTTATTCCCCAGAACGACGACACTTCCCGGCGCGTATTGCGACAAAGCCTGCCGAAGCATATAGGAGGGGTTATCCTGATCCTTATAATCCGATTTGGTACTGAATTCCACCACATTAACCGGCATGGCGGCATTGGGTGTCACCTGATGTGTCGCCAGATATTGCGCCAGATTGGTTTTAAGCAGGGCTACAAAAGTTGCTTTCAACCGGGCACGATACTGATTGGACGAATGTTCCTTTCGGGTATACTCATCCTTGAGATACTCGAATCGATCCTTCAACTCCAGATAAGCATGATCAAGCATGCTCACCGTAATTTGAGCGGCCTCTGCCACTGTCATCTCTGACAAGGCAGTTCCCGCAACCAGCGATGACAGGATTTGTTGAGCAGGAAGCCCTTTGCCCGATATGAGCTGACTCCTCAACGTAAAAAAGGAGGTCTCATCAGAATCAAGGCAAAGCCCCCGGGCCGGACCGACCGAATTAAAATCGGAATCGACGACCTCTCTTTCCCGATTATCATCAAACATGTATGGCGTGAAAAAGTCAATGATTCGATCATTCAATCGGGGAGCATTGCCTCTATCTCCTACGGATCGGATCATGAAAGCCGCGATATGTCGTTTTACCAGTTGCGGACTGTTCAGATCCACTTTCGGAATGTCAAACGGGCGTGCAATGAGGTTCTGACAGGGATTCTGCATGGTACGTAACCCCACGGCATCACTGCCGCACAGCGTTATGGCTGCACTGTGATACTGCCCTTTTCGCCCGCTTCGACCTGCCCGCTGCTTGTAATTGGCCGGATGGGGCGGCACGGAGTTCATCTCAACCAATTCCAGATCGCCCAGATCGACTCCCATCTCCATGGTTGTCGAACAGGTCAGAATATTGATTCTGTGTTTTTTGAACTCCTGCTGATAGATATCCAGCAACCTCCTCCTGATCTGGGCCGTATGTTCCGCCGAAACATAAATTTTCGGCTTCAGGTAGTATTTTGCCGTCTGCCGGGATACAGCGTTGAGCACATGCCGATGGGCCTGACACCACGTCTGAACCTCCTCGACCGTCGTGCACGAAAAATCATACGGAATCCACTCCTCCGCATCGAGCGGCTCAACCTTGCAAGGTTGACGATTCTCGTCCAGATAGGGAGAGTATCCCTTAAACGTATAGGGCAGCGGACGGTGGGTCACGGGGCACAACCAGGCTTTGCGGTAAAGCTGAAGTTCCACCTGAGCCAGATTCAACTGAGTTTTTTGACTGGATTTCCATCCATTATCATAGATTTTCCCTAAGGCCAGCAGATTTCTCTTCTGCAACGTAGTCCACATGGCATGCAGGACACCTTCCACCAGCACTTTCCGCGATTCGGCCATCTGCGACGGAGTCGAGCCAAGCAGACAGCAAAGCAGTTTGGTCCAACGATTGTTGCCGAAAGTCGGCTCCTGCACCTCGCCAGCTGTATTTTGCTGCGAATAAAACCGCCGGCAGGTTTCCAGACTGATGGTGTGCCAGGGATGATTGACATCGCCTTCGGCCCGGTCCCGCAGATAAAAGACGGCATTACGGCTGCGGACGGTGCAATCCAGATACATGTGCAGCAGAATCCGCCAGTCTTCCGGGTTGATCCGGTCCTGGGGGCGAAGAATAAGATCGTTAAACCGTACGACTTCGTCAGGCAATGTCAGATCGCCATTGTCTATTGCCGGATAGCGCATCCATACCAAACCGAGAGTTTCGGGCGCATTGGCCACCCTGGGACGTCGGGCCAGCTGTTCATACATCAGCGTCAGCACATAGCGATGCTTGACCACATCCAGAATCCGGCCCTGGTCATCGTAATCATCCGGAGAGTCGGCAAACTGCTGCAACAAAAAATTGAAATCCGGATCCTGCTCCAGCCGGTCACACATCTCACTCCATCCAATCGGCTGGTCGGGCTGACTGGAAAGGAGATGGAATATCCGATTCAGAAGCCACTGACGTTCGACGTAAACCGATTGTTTGAGCGTGATACGGGCTGCAGCCTGACGGCTGTCGATAAAACTGATAAACTGCTGCCCGGCATGAGGCAGTCCCGGTTCGCTCTGAGACTCAGTCTGGTCCAGAAACACCGGAGCCAGAATGCGGCTCAGATATTGGGACGAGATACGGAATGACTTGAGTTCTATCGGTTTCCGCGGAGCGGTCTGATCATTGCCCCGACGGGCCCCTTTCAGAAACGAGCCGTGACAGTGCGGGCAGACGTCTCCTCCCGAACAATTCAACGTTCCGCGTTGCGGATTGTAGCTGAATGCATGCCCGGCTGTCACCTCGTATTCCTGACCCGGACAGAAATAGAGCGTATTGGTTGATGTGGAATTATCGTCGTCGGCAACTGCATCATTCTTGTCGTCACCATCATCATCTGTATCCGAGTCATCATCCGTCATCTCGAAAATATCGAGATGATCTTCCTTCCGTGCCGGTTCATAATGTTGTTTTTGGATCGTCCCCGATGCTTTGGCGAGCAAGGTCCCGCAATAGGGGCAACGGACCAGCTCCAGCAGCGGGAAATCCGCATCATCGTCCTGCTGTTGGGCAAACAGTTCAAAACGCCCGTCATGAATCTTATTGAGGCGCACGCTCAAGCCTTCGGAGAGGGTGCGGAAAAAGTAGTGTACTTTAACCGGCAGATGACAATATTCACACAAATCGTCCAATAAGCCAAGCTTCTCAGCGATTGTCTTGCCTTCGGGTATAAGTCCGTTCAGCGGGACATATTCCGATTCCGGGCGGAGCAGGATATCCCGGATCTCGCGCTGTCGGGCCTCGGACAGAAGAGGGTGATCCGATACGCACCAATTAGACGGACAAACACGCTTGCCGGAGATTATTTCAATTTGATCTGCCTGTTTCCCCGAAATACCCGCAATGAATTTCTTAAGATCGGCATCGTTTCCCGAACCTGTCGTAGCCGACGAGGTGACAAACTGCACCTGATCCGGCGATACCCCGGCGGCAAGCAGAACCCGGCGGAGCAACAACGCCAGCTCTGCCGCCGCAGCCCCCTTGAACGTATGGGTCTCATCAATAACAATCCAACGCAGATTCCTTGCCGCAATAAGAACTGACCGGTCCTTATCCCGCAAAAGCATGTATTCCAACATGGTCGGATTGGTGACCAGAATTTCAGGCGGTGTTTCCCGAATCGCCTGCCGGGTATTGATCTCATGCTTGAGCGGAACGACGTAATTGTCGTCCTGGTCATTTTCGGGCGTATTCCCGTTGTAGGTTGCAAAATGCAGATTCCGACCGCTTGCCTCGATATACTTGCTAAAGCGGGTCTTCTGATCCTCGGCCAGGGCATTTAACGGATAGAGGAAAATAGCCTGTACGCCATTTCCCGGAACGGCATTGTGGATGACCGGCAACATGAAACATTCTGTTTTACCGGAGCCCGTACCAGTCGTCACACAGATGGATTTACCCTGTTCGAGAGCCTTCCAGCTTGCGAATTGATGCGCATACGGCTTATACGTGGCAGTCCAGGCAACCAGATGATCGATCTCCTGCTGCGACGCCGTACTGACCTTCCAGGGGAACATGGACTGAACCACCGGATAACAATCATCGGGGCAGAATGTTTTCCGGATAGTCTGCTTGAAGTCACCCAGATAGGGATCATCCCGACGTGTCGGATCATCTCCCTGCCAATAAGAGGCTACCGATTCTACAACCTCCCGGCATGCTTGTTCATATAACTCCTTGAATTTCATATATTGTTTATCCTTTTATTTCACACAACAACTGATACAGAGCAGCATAATCAATCCGATCAAAATCGCTCATGCGACCTGATCTTTGCTCATGTCCCATATCCATATTAGCATCCTTCGCATCTCCCCGCAGGCATTGTGCAACGCGATTGACAGACAGTTTGCTACGCCGAAACTGCATCGGAAGCCGCCAGAATTCAGTGACAATGCGTTTTTTATCCGGTTCCATCGTACCATCGTCCGGTTTGCTCTCCAGCAGTTCCTGAACCGCCGACCTGAACCGGGCTCGCTGCTCCTCATCCCGAGTCGACAAACGAATCACCTCCAGCCAGGTGGAACGCGAAACAGCCCACCAGTCGAACACCATCTCGGACGAGAGTTGGTACAAGGCTTGATAATCGACCTGTTCGGATTGGACACATAAAGATACGAAAAATTGAGCAAACCGGAAGGAAACAGAATGTAATCCTTGCTTGCGGACATCGCATAACCGACATTTGTAACAATCGTCTCGGAAATCATCTTTGCTCGTCCAGGTCAAAGCGCACAGCCGATCGAAGACATTGAAGTAGAGAGAATGCACAATCGCCAAGCGGAAGTCGCGAACCCCACCGTCCCAATCCGGTTGATGAGCATACCGGCAAATACGTTTGTACCGGCGAAATCTTCGCTTTTTAGAATCGAGGGCAGCCTCATTAGATTGAGAGGATGAGGGAACATACCTGGGTCTGAAATAATACAGAGGAAGCGCATCCAATTCGGCCAACGTTTGAAACAGCATACCTTCGTTCGGTGAATCAAAGTGTAACTCCGTTTTACCATCCTGCTCGACAAACTGTACACCGACTATCTTTCCATTCGCAAACTCGTAGAACAGGAATCTGCAGGATTTCAGACGATCGCCGTCGAGATTGATGAAATACCCCTGCCGGTTGTTTTCAATAACATTGGAGGAATATGGCATAAAATTAAAACCCAGAAACGATACGGTATTGTGAGTATTCAATCCGTACAAATCCCGGTATACAGCATCTCGGACCGATTTGATTCCTAACTTTTGAATTAATTCTACTCGGGTGCATTGGGTCTCATCAATGCTTCGCAACTGAAAATAAGAATAGAACTTCAACGGAATATTTCTAATTGTTATCGGTATTAACTCATCCGTATTCCGAATGAAAATGGAGCCCTTATCACGTATGGGACGATAAACCTCAAGCATCAACGAATCATTGCCACTCCGAATGGCATAAGGGACCGTATCGGACTGCTCGTTACTATTGACCGGCAATATCTCGGCATTCAAACCGGAAGAGCAAATCCGATAAAGTTGCAGATCCCGTTCAAGCGTTGCATCGTTTGGGATGATAAAGCATGAAACGGAGACTTTTTTCCCGGTGGCTTCATCCGATACAACAACCTCACAAAAGCCGAGTTGCCCGGCAGAATTCCATTTCAGATTTTTTCTGATACGGATTGCCTCGGTCCCATCTTCGATATACCCCGTGAACGTTGTGGATGGTTTGATCAAAAAAGCAGGATGAACAACATCGTCCTTGTCTCGGTATTCAACCTTTCCATTCCGGTAACGGACCGCATTTGAGAAAAGTTGCTCCTGCGGCTCCACATAAAGCGTTCCCGCCACATAAGGCAGGATCGCTAATTTTTTACCTCCATAACTGTATTCAATGCGCGAATAAACCGGAATCCACAAGCTCTCCCCACAGACAGCAGTTTCAGGCATGCCTGCTTCGACCTTGAATTTCATCCGATCCAATACAAACAGAGCTTTTTCTCCAACCTGTTTTCGACTGCTCCAGCGATTCTGTTGTTCGAGCGTAAACGGGATGCAAGGTGGCAGATCCAAAGTTTGAAGGGTGTCTCCTTCTCTTTCGAAAGTCCGCCAACCGATTGTCAATGGATGCAACCAGGAGATACGACGTTCTCCGCTCAGCACACCATAATGAGATGCCGCAGGATACCGCCCGTAATCGGATGCCAATATGAATTTAAAGAAGCCTCCGGCATTGTAAAAATAATCGCGGCCTACGGCCCTGTAAAACGGGATTGTCAACAAGGGAATGCGCCCTTGTTTGATAACGATCTCAAAGAGATTCTCATCATCAGGAATACCCCACATGCGTGCCGTTTCAACCGGAATATCCTTGTTGGGCCGGGTCGTCCGGGGATTGGAATGCAGGCACAGGAGCAACGCCATGGCGAGCTGATCATCGTCGTCGGACTTCCATGCCAGCCATTCCAGGTAAAACTTACCCGGACGCCGTCGCTGATCGGCCTTTCGCCTGCCCTCCAATACGAATTTTCGGAAGGAGACGAAAGGCTCCTGCGAAAGATCCTCTTCAGCGATGGGCCAGCCGATATCCCCATCCTGACGCAAAGCACTCAAGCAATCCACATAAGATCGGATCGAGTCGGATTGAGCCATAACCTGGTTGCGAAAAACATCATCCTCCCCGGACAACTCATCGGATGTTTGCTTCTCGGGAGCAAAATACGCAGCCAAAGTATCAACCATGTTGTTATTCCGGTTCTTCTGCACGATATAGTGTACCGGAAGACCTCCCTGCACATACATCGACCAGAGCCATTCCCGATGGTTGCCCGCATGGCAGACGTTTTCTTCGCCATAAGCCCGACAGAATATCTCTTGAGCTATTCCAGGTCCAATCAGTCCGATATCTTCCAGCGCATTATTTTCCAAATCATAACCATTGAACTCTCGCTTGAACCACTCGGCACAATACACGGCCACCAATCGGGAAAAAAGCCGAATGGCTTGATCGTTTCCCAACCTTTTAATCGTGGCTTTTATATTGCCCTGTGTTCCAAAAATCCCGCTTACAATCCAGGTCAGATTCTTTTTCAATATCTCATATACCGAAGACGGAATCTTCCACTGCCAGATATACCGTTTGCCAAAGTTCTTCAGATCATCACCCCATTTTTCGGCAAAAGCGCTCAGATTCTCCGAACAGACATCCGTTGCCTCTACCGGACTCACCTCTTTTCGTCGAATGGAAGTTTTTTTTAAATCACACTCCTGCGTCACCCCCATATTCCCGGGAGGCCGGAGCAGACAAATGCCCATATTTGACCTATTAAACTCGACATGCTCCCCATCCACATGACTCAGCATCGGAGAATCCAGCATGGCGACCAACCGATCCGGTTCGACAGGACCGATCATTGAAGAAATATTGGCACAACATGCTTCCCGAGAGAGTTTCAGTAATTTTTTCCGGAAAGGGTTCAACGTTCCGAACATGACCTGCCAAACATTGTCCTTCTCCTGAAAATCCAGTTCCCAACCGAGTCCTTCAGCCAGCAAGGCGCATAACAGCATGCGACTTTCCATTGTCTCCTGCTGTTTCATCAAACCCAAATAAACTATAGACTTCAGCCCTCCAATCGTCATATACTTCAATATTAAGATCCTGTAACATTTCAACGCATGCGCTCATGGCTGAAACAACTGCTATAAAAACTCTCTATGGTTATTGTAACTGCGAAATGCGTAATAAAAGTAATATAAAAGATCTGTTCACGCAAGAACATATCTGATTCTCGTTAATATGGCATATCCAAATTTTAGGTTAACCTATTCCTAGTCCAACGGAGATTGCCTTCCGAACATCCGCTACCGTAAGACCTGTTTCCGGATTTATGCTGACCAGACTCAGTAGAAAATCCTCCTCATCATCCAGAATAACACAAGGTGGTCTGGTCCGGTATGCCGAGAGACAGGCTCCATACTAATAAATAAAACTAAAACAGAGCCACATCGGCGACTAGGTTTGGGCGCCGCTGCCGCATAGCACCCTCGATCTCAACCGGTTGCCGAGTGGGACAGGAGAATTTCAAGGAGTTTTACCGGAAAAAGGCTTTGGATGCATCGATCTCATGAGGATTTAGAAGCCCCAAATGGCGAACAACAACCATAAGATGCCGTCAGAAAACAACTAAAATTATTCGATTCCTTTTCGAGGTGGAGCAAAATCGGAAGGCATCTGCTTGCTTTTCAAAATAAAAGGTTATCTTTGCATCGTAGTAGGAAATCGACCCCGTGAAACCCTGCAAAATGGTGCGGTTTTTCGGTGGAGCAACCGCGGGAGACAGTCCCTTTTGCCGAAATCCAATTCAAAGATATACAGACACTTGATCGCATAGTTCGATTCCTGGTGGTACCACAGAACGAGAGTCGCAGCGATGTGGCTCTCGTTTTTGTATTGTGTGTGCGGCGTGTGCGGAGAAGGGTGTGTGAAAGGTTCCCTCCGCTGGATCGGGCCCGGACGAGGGCATGGTCCGCAGGGATGCTTTCGGAGTGGTGATCGGGCATGCACAACGGGTCGTGAATAACAACAAGTCGGAATATGAAAAAATTTTGGGTGGTGCTTCTGTCGGTGGCCGTTGTCGCACTGGCGCTGTTTGTCTATTTCCGCTTCTACTTCGTCTTCGGCGAGGGCGTGAAGAGCGGCGAGCTGAATTATGTCGTCTACAAGGGGGTGCTGTTCAAAACCTACGAAGGGAAGTTGATCCAGTCGGGCATCCGCTCCAAGACGGCTGGATCGATTCAGTCCTATGAGTTCGAGTTCTCGGTGGACGACGAGGAGCTGGCCCGCGAGCTGATGCTCCAGAGCGGGCGCACGCTCGAGCTGCACTACCGGGAGTATTTCGGGGCGCTGCCGTGGCGCGGTTTCACGAAGTTTGTCGTCGACAGCATTGTCGCGGTACGGCCGCTTCCGGAGGAGCTCCCCTCCGGGATGTAGGCGTCCCGGATGCTGAAGCTCGGTCGGCTGCGGGGGCGGGTGGGGTTGTGGCCCTGTATGTACATTTCTGCTGTTTATGGTACAAATTGGGCGGATGTCGATCCGGTTTTGCCGTGAATCTGCGGTTCCCCGTGCGGGTAAAGGTGGCTTATTTTGGTATTTATGGGAAATAAACAGTGCAAAATAGCGTCTGAAATGTCCGGAATACCCCCCCCCGATACAAGAATGTAGTAAAATTTGATCTCATTATTGCAGTAATTTGCAATATGAAACGACAAAGACGCAATGACTTGTTGGTGCAGCAGGTTGTAGAGAGATTGAAAGCCGTTCGCCGGGAGCGTGGCTTGACGCAGGAAAACGTGCGTTTTGATACCGATCTGAATATCGGGCGAATCGAGAGCGGCCGGCACAGCATCTCCCTTACGACGCTGGCTGATCTGTGTGACTATTACGGCATCCCGCTCGAAGAGTTCTTCAAGCATATCGTGACGCATTAGCGGCATGCGGATAGTGTATCCGGAATCACGGCGATTCCGGATTTCGTTTGTCGTGGAGCGGGTGTGCCGCTCTGCGAATACTGGTTGTCCGGTCCCTTCGCGGGGATCGGATTTTTTGTGCCGTATCCGCTCGTGCGGCCTTCCGCGGGTGCATGTGGCCGCTTTTTCCCCGAACCGGTCCGGGACGGGGCAGAGAGGGGGAGGTTTCGGGCGTTTGTATGCCCGGTCGTGTGCCGTGTCCTTACAATCTGCAAGCATGTGCCGACATGCCCGGACAAGGGTGCCCGTCCGGCGGGGCGCCGGGCGCCGGGGCCTCTTCTCTTCCCGCGACTGACTCCATCTCTCTTTTTTTCAGCAGGCATCGCCGCCGGAAGCGGGGCTGCGGTTATCCTCTTTTGGAACTGCCGGTTCGCGGCCGGAGCTTCCGGCCTCCTTCGCGCCGCGTCTTCCGGCGTCCCTTACGCCGGGGAGGTCGGGTTCTCCCCGGCCAGGCTCCGGGGATATGGTCTCGTATGGCCGGGGTGTTAGCTCTCCGGGACAGGACGCTTCCGGGTCGCCCCAAGTAATCCCAAATAATATGTTGTAGTCGCACCTCCGGGCACGCCCTGCATCACGGCTTCTGTGGCGGCAGGAGCCGTTTTTCAAATGCCAGCCGCTCGCCGTTGCGGCAGCGGATCTTTCCGCAGTAGAAGAAGTGCTCCTTCTCCATCAGGTGCAGCATCGGCCGGTTGTCGAAGTTCGTGTCGACGCGGAATGCCGGCGTGCCCCGCCTGCGGGCCAGCGAGGCGGTGCGGCGCAGGAACTCCGTGGCTGCGCCGCGGCACTTCTCGCCGTCGGCGACCGCCAGCCGGTGCAGCACCACGTAGTCGCCCGCGGTGGTCCAGGCGCCGCGGATCGTCGCGTAGGAGGGTTCGCCGTCGAAGAAGAGGGCTCCGTAGGCGATGATCGTGCCGTCGGCGCGGCAGAGCACATGGCCCGCCCCGCGGGCGATGTCGGCGTCGATGTCGGCACGGGCCGGGTAGCCGTCCTGCCACTGGTCGCTCCCCGCGGCGCGCATCTGTGCCTGCGCCTGGCCGATGATCTCCAGAATGCGCTCCTGCTCGCCGGGGCGTGCCGGCCGGAATGTCAGTTCGCTGTTGTCCATGTCCCGAAGATACGAAAAACATGACAAGCTGACGTCGTGACGTGACGATTTTTCCGCTTTTGTGACAAAGAGTGACAATTTTCGGTGATTTTTGTTCTGGCACAGGATTTGACCGATAGGGGAGTGAAACCGCTCCGAAAGGGGCGGGGACAAAAAACGAATGTTAAACTAAAATCAAATAAGGAGGACAAAATTATGATGCCTGTCAGAAGAAATCAGAATTGGTTGCCGAGCATTTTCAATGACTTTTTCGGTAACGAATGGGTGGACAAGTCGAACGTAACGGCACCTGCCGTGAACATCCTGGAGACGGAGGACGACTTCAAGATCGAAGTGGCTGCTCCGGGCATGACCAAGGAGGACTTCAAGGTCCACATCAACGAGGAGAACGAGCTGGTGATCTCGATGGAGAAGAAGAACGAGCACAAGGACGAGGACAAGAAGCACAAGGGCACCTACCTGCGGCGCGAGTTTTCGTACAGCCAGTTCCAGCAGAGTCTGATTCTTCCCGACAATGTCGAGAAGGAGAAGATCGCGGCTTCGGTCGAGAACGGCGTGCTGACGGTCGAGATCCCGAAGAAGAAGGAGACCGTGACGGCGCCTGCATCCCGACAGATCGAGATCAAATAATGCGGACGCACCTTGCGTCGAAGACGGGGGAGAACCTTTCCGAAAGAGGGTTCTCCCTCTTTTTTTTGTCTTTGGACGCAGAATTTTGCGGCGGATGTCTTATCTTTGGGGCCGGTTCCCGATCGCGTGCGGCCGCGTGGCCGCATGCACTTCCGAGGACGCATTGCATATGAAAGTAGGACTCTTCATACCCTGTTACATCAATGCCGTCTACCCCCGGGTGGGGCAGGCGACCTGTGAACTGCTGACGCGCCTGGGCTGCGAGGTGGACTATCCCCTGGAGCAGACCTGCTGCGGACAGCCGATGGCCAACGCCGGATTCGAGCGCGATGCGCGGGCGCTGGCCGAACGCATGGATGCACTCTTTGCCGGGTACGACTACGTGGTCGGCCCGTCGTCCAGCTGCGTGGTCTTCGTGCGCGAGGGTTACCCGCGGCTGCTGCCCGACTACCGGCCGCACGCCTGCGTCGATGCGCGGATCTGGGAGGTCTGCGAGTTTATCCACGACATCCTCCGCCCGACGCACCTCGACGCCTGCTTCCCGCACCGTGTGAGCCTGCACAACTCCTGCCACGGCGTGCGGCACATGGGCCTCTCGTCGCCCTCGGAGCAGCACGTGCCCAGCTACTCGAAGTTGCGCGACCTGCTGGCGATGGTCGACGGCGTGGAGGTCGTCGAACCCGAACGGCGCGACGAGTGCTGCGGCTTCGGCGGCATGTTCTCCGTCGAGGAGAATGCCGTGTCGGTGGCGATGGGCCGCGACAAGGTGCGCCGCCACATGGCCACCGGTGCCGAATACATCACCGGCGCCGACGCCTCGTGCCTGATGCACCAGCAGGGCATCATCGACCACGACCGGCTTCCGATCAAGACCATCCACATCGTCGAAATTCTCAATTCGCAGTCATGAGTACGCATTCCGAAGCCGCAAGGCACTTCGTCGCCGACGCCGAACGCATGGCGTGGCACGACAGGGCGCTCTACGCCGTGCGCGAGAAGCGCGACCGCATGATGGAGAGCATTCCCGAGTGGGAGGCGCTGCGGAGCGCCGCCTCGCAGATCAAGCTCCACACGTTGAGCCGTCTGGGCCACTACCTCGAGGAGTTCGAGCGCAACGCCACGGCCAACGGCATGGTGGTGCATTGGGCGGCGGACGGCGCCGCGATGAACGAGATCGTCTGGCAGCTCATCCGCGAGCACGGCGGACACCGCCTCATCAAGAGCAAGTCGATGCTCTCGGAGGAGTGCGGGCTGACGCCCTATCTCGAGAAACGGGGCGTGGAGGCGGTCGAGAGCGACCTCGGCGAGCGGATCATGCAGCTGCTGCACATGCCCCCGAGCCACATCGTGCTGCCGGCCATCGGCGTGCGGCGCGAGGAGGTCGGGGCGCTCTTCGAGCGCGAGATGGGCACCGAACCGGGCAACAGCGATCCGACCTACCTGACGCATGCGGCGCGGCACGCCCTGCGGCCGAAGTTCCTCGAGGCCGATGTCTCGATGACGGGCGTCAACTTCGCCGTGGCCTCGACCGGGGCGCTGGCCGTCTGCACGAACGAGGGCAACGCCGACCTGGGCACCTCGTTCGCCGACCTGCACATCGCCATCATGGGGCTCGAGAAGGTGATTCCCGACATGCGGGCGCTGGGGGTCTTCACGCGCCTGCTGGCCCGCTCGGGCACGGGGCAGCCCGTGACGACCTACACGTCGCTCTACCGCCGGCCCGCGCCCGGGCGGCAGATCCATGTCGTCATCGTCGACAACGGCCGGTCGGAGTGGCTGGCCGATGCCGCGCACCGCAACATGCTCAAGTGCCTGCGCTGCGGCGCCTGCATGAACACCTGTCCGGTCTACCGCCGTTCGGGCGGCTACTCCTACTCCTATTTCATCCCCGGGCCGCTGGGCATCAACCTCTCGATGCTGCGCTCGCCGCAGCAGCACCGCGGCAATGTCTCGGCCTGCACGCTCTGCTACTCCTGCTCGGGCGTCTGCCCGGCGAAGATCGACCTCGGCGAGCAGATCTACCTCTGGCGGCAGCAGCTCGATTCGCTGCATCTGGCCGATCCGGTGAAGAAGATGGCCGTCAAGGGGATGGATTTCGTCATGGGCGGTCCGCGCCGCTTCTACGGCGGCATCGCCCTCGCCCGCGTCGCCGGCCATCTGCCGCGTGTGCTGCTCGAAAACCGCCTGAATCCGTGGTGTGCCCCCGGCCGCGCCATGCCGCCCTTCGCATCCCGGACATTCGATGCACAATGGAAAAAAACGAAGAAACATGAACGATAAGGAACAGATACTGCGTCGGTTGGCCTCGTCGGGCATGCCCGAGAGACCCTATCCCGACTTTGACTTCACGCCCCAGCGCTTCGACGACCGCCGTGCGATGTTCGCCGCCCGGTTGGAGGCCGCTGGCGGGCGGTTCGTCGCCATGACGCCGGGTGAGCGGCTCGACGAGGTCGTGCGCCGCTGCTTCCCCGAGGCGCGGAGCGTCGCCTCGACGCTGTCCGAGGTGACCCTTGTGACGCTGAATCCCGACCGTGCGGAGGATCCGCGCGAGCTGGTCGACCTCGACCTGGCGGTTGTCCCGGGGGCCTTCGGCGTCGCCGAGAACGGCGCCGTGTGGGTGCCGCAGCAGGTGCGCCACAAGGCGCTCTACTTCGGCGTCACGGCCCTTGCGATCGTCATCCCGCACGATGCGCTGGTCGACACGATGCACGAGGCTGTCGTGCGGCCCGAGGTCGGCGACTTCGCCTACGGCTGCTTCATCTCGGGCCCCTCGAAGACGGCCGATATCGAGCAGGCCCTCGTCTTCGGGGCCCACGGCCCGGTCGCCGTCACGGTCATCGAGCGGCCGTAACCGCCGCCCGCCGCTGGCGAATGCCTCCGTGCGCTGCTGCGAACGGAGGCTTTTTTCTGCGCTGCGCGTTTGCGTATTCCGCCGCAAATCGTTAATTTCGCACGTATGATCGAGACCGAACTGTGTGCCTACGGCATCGAGGCGTGCCGTGCGGCCGCCCGCGCGGGTCTGACGCGCGTGGAACTGTGTGCTTCGCCCTACGAGGGCGGAACGACCCCTTCGGCCGCCGCCATCCGGCAGGCCCGGCGCATCGGGGGTGTGCGCTTGAGCGTGATGATCCGCCCCCGCGGCGGCGATTTCCTCTATACGGACGAGGAGTTCGCACAGATGCTCGACGACGTGCGCTTCGCACGGGCCGAGGGGGCCGACTGCGTGGTCGCGGGGCTGCTGACCGCCGACGGGCAGATTGACGAGGCGCGCACGGCGGCGCTGGTTGCCGAGGCGGGCAGCATGGAGGTGACCTTCCACCGCGCCTTCGACATGGTGCGCGACCAGCGCGAGGCGCTCGAGGCGCTCGTGCGTGCGGGCTGCCGGCGCGTACTGACCTCCGGCGGCCGCAATACGGCCGAGGAGGGGCTCGGACGGCTGCGCGAGCTGGTGCGGCAGGCCGACGGCCGCATCGGCATCATGGCCGGCAGTGGCGTGCGCCCCTCGAATGCCGCGCGAATCGCCGCTGCGGGGGTCGATGCCCTGCACTTCAGCGCCCGCTGCCTGCGTGAGAGCGGCATGACCTATCGCAACCCCGCCGTCTCGATGGGCGGCGTCGAGGGGATTCCCGAGTACGCCACCGTCGCCTGCGACGAGCGGACGATCGCCGAAATTCTGAACACATTGTCCTAAAAACCTTCCCGATGAAGAGACTTCTGCTTCTGTTGTTTGCTGCTGCGGCCACGGCCTGCGGCGGCCCCTACGGCGCGGGCATCCCGGCCGAATACGAACCGCTGCTCGATGCGGCGCTGGCCGATGCGCCCCGGGCCGACAGCCTGCGGGCACTGCTGCGCGAGACGCCCCGCGGCGAGCGGGCCGCGATGGCGTGGCTCATCGCGTGGATGCCGCGCGGCGACCGCGACACGATGTCGCTCGACCTGCTGCGCGAGAATGTCCGCTACGCCTGCTGCGCCCGCGAGGAGTTTCCGTGGACGAAGGCGCTGCCCGATTCCGTCTTCCTGAACGAGGTGCTGCCCTATGCCGTGGTCGACGAGGTGCGCGACGCCTGGCGCCGCGATCTCTACGAACGGCTGGCACCCCGCGTGGCCGGATGCCGGGACCTGGCGGCGGCGCTCGATACGGTGAATCGCATCCTGCCCGCCGTAGTGGGCGTCGAGTACAATACGCTGCGCGAGAAGACCAACCAGAGCCCCGCCGAGTCGATGCGTCAGGGCATGGCCTCCTGTACGGGACTCTCGGTGCTGCTTGTCGATGCGCTGCGTGCCGTGGGTATCCCGGCGCGCTTCGCTGGCACGGCGGCATGGCACGACAACCGCGGCAACCACAGCTGGACGGAGGTGTGGATCGACGGCACATGGCACTTCACGGAGTACTACCAGCCGTGGGCGCTCGACCGCGCATGGTACCTGGCCGATACCGGGCAGGCCGTGGCCGGGGACCGCACGCATGCAATCTATGCCGTGTCGTTCCGTCCGACGGGCGACTGGTTCCCGATGGTGTGGAGCGAGCAGTCGCGCGACGTGCATGCCGTGGATGTCACGCAGCGCTACGTGGATACCTACGAGGCCTTTGCTTCGGATGCCGAGCGGCAGGGCACGCACGTAAAGGTGGCGCTGCGCATGTTCCGCGACCGGCGCCACGCATCGCAGTCGGGCGACCGCGTCGCGGCGAACGTCGATGTCTTCCGCGACGGCGAGCAGATGGGCGGCGGCCGCACGGCCGGGCCGCTGCAGGACATGAACGATGTGCTGTCGTTCCTGCTCGAGAAGAACTCCCGCTACCTGTTCCGCTACGAGAACGCGCGCGGCGAGCTGACCGAACTGACGGTCGAGGTGGGCGACGAGCCGCTGACCGTCGATGCCTACATGGAGTAGCATGGCGGGCGTGACGATCCGCCCGCTCCGCACCGGGGAGCAGTGGCTGCTGACGGAGTTTCTCTACGAGGCGGTCTGGCGTCCCGACGGGGCGCCGCCCGTGCCGCGGACGGTGCTTCAGGAGCCTGCCTTGCGGCGCTATGTCGAGGAGTTCGGCCGGGCGGCGGACGACCGGTGCCTTGTGGCCGTGTGCGACGGCCGCGTCGCGGGCGCCGTGTGGGTGCGCCGCATGCACGGATTCGGCCATGTCGATGACGCAACGCCCGAACTGGCCATCGCGCTCTATCCCGAATACCGGGGGCGGGGCATCGGGACGCTGTTGCTGCGGGCGATGCTGGAGTTGTTGCGACAGGAGGGGTGCACGCAGGTCTCGCTCTCCGTGCAGTGCGAAAACCGCGCTGCGGCGTGGTATCTCCGCGAGGGGTTCGAGTTGCTCGCGGAGCGGGACGGCGAGCTGGTCATGGTCTGCCGGCTCGGCTGACCGGCGAGTGGGGCGGTGATGCCTTCGATGCACAGGTGGCGGACGGAGCGATTGGATGCTCCGTCCGCCGCCTTTCCTTTTATAATAGGGTGACGGGCGGTTTGCGCTTGCTGAAATTGCGCGCCAGGGCGGCGGCGATGGCATCGGCCGTGCGGGCCGTGGTGCCGGTCGGGGAGAAGAAGAGGGTGTATACGCTCGCGGGTGTCATGATTTTTCGTTTTTTACGCCCCTAAAGATACCCTTTTTTCGGCAAAAAACGTATCTTTGCATGAACCTGAAAAATCCGAATACGATGAAAAGAACCGCTATGGCCTTTGCGGCGCTGCTCTTCGCGGCGTGCGGAGGCGGACAATCACAGTCGGGAAGCGAGGCTTCCGAACCTGCTACGGCCGTCGTGCACGGCGCCGAAATCGCGCTGCTGCCCGTCGACCCGCAGGCGGGCCTGACCATCAACGAGGCGTTGCAGAATCGCCGTTCGTGGCGCGAATACGCCGCCGAGCCGCTGTCGCTCGAGGAACTCTCGGGTGTGCTGTGGGCCGCCGCGGGCGTGAACCGTCCCGAGGAGGGTCGCCTGACGGCACCGTCGGCGCTGGCGCTCTATCCCATCCGCGTCTATGCCTTCTTTGCCGAGGGGGTCTACCGCTACGAGGCCCCGGCGCACAAGCTCGTGCGCGTGGCCGAGGGTGACCTGCGCAACCTCTCCGCCGCGCAGCCCTTCGCCGTGGCCGCACCGCTCAATCTGGTCTACATTGCCGACCTGTCGGTCTATGCCGACCGCGAAATCCCGGCCGAGAAGGTGCGTTACCTCTGCGGACAGGATGCCGCGGGCTATGCCGAGAATGTCAACCTTTACACGGCCGGGCACGGCCTGAAGTCCGTCACGCGCGGCAGCGCCCCTGCAGACGAACTGCTCAAGGCCCTCGGGCTCGATCCCGCGCAGTACTTCTTCGCGCTGGCGCAGACCGTCGGCAAGTGATCGCCCGGTGCGGTGACAAAAAAACGGCCCTTCGCAAATCGAAGGGCCGTTTTTGTTGCGGTCAGAGTAGGGTAGGCGGGCCGGCTTTGCCGGGCCTTGCGTGCGATCAGTTGCTCTTTTCGCAGAAGTAGCGCCACAGCGGCGCGGCCATCAGCGCCTGGCGGATGGCGCCCGTGCGGAGCAGTTCGAGCACCTGCTCTTCGGTGAAGAGGTGCACGCGCAGGTCCTCCGTCGGGTCGAGGTGCTGGTCGCCCTGCCGCTCGACGCCCGTGGCCAGGAAGGTGTGCGTCAGGTTGTTCTGCGTCGCGGGGTTGGCCGAGAGGGTCATCAGCTCGCGCCACTGCCCGCCGCCGTAGCCCGTCTCCTCCATCAGCTCGCGCTGCGCCGCCGCCAGCAGCGACGCATCGGTCGGCTCGACGACGCCGGCCGTGATCTCGTAGTCGGTCTCGCCCAGTCCGTGGCGGTACTGGTCGATCATCACGAAGTGCCCGTCGCGCGTGATGGCGATGACGTTCACCCACGCGGGGTATTCAAACACGTAGTAGCTGGGGACGATGCGTCCGTCGGGCAGGCGCAGCCGCTCGCGGCGCACGGTGAACCACGGTTCGCGGGCGAGGTATTCGCTCGAGAGGACCTCCCAGGGCCGGTTTTCGGGTTTTTCCATTGTTGTGTGCTTGTGTGTGACAAAAATAACAAAAAAAGTGTATCTTTGTATGAGGCGGCTGCCCCGAGCGGCCGCATTCCCGACCTTGCCCCGTCTGACGGATCGCAAGCCGGGTTGTTTCGTGTATCGGCAAAGACCACAACGAATGCATATGCTACCGGAAGAAGAACGCAAACAGATCATCGGCCTCGTGCAGCGCGAGGTCATTCCGGCGATCGGCTGTACCGAGCCGATCGCCGTGGCATTGTGTACGGCGCGCGCCGCCGAGACGCTGGGCTGCCGGCCCGAGCGGATCGACGTGCGGTTGAGCGCCAACATCCTCAAGAACGCCATGGGCGTGGGCATCCCCGGCACGGGGATGATCGGCCTGCCGATTGCCGTGGCGCTCGGTGCGACGATCGGCCGCTCGGAATACCAGTTGGAGGTGCTGCGCGATGTGACGCCCGAGGCCGTGGCCGAGGGGCGCCGCATGATCGACGAAAAGCGCATCGCCATCGCCCTGAAGGAGGGCATCACCGAAAAGCTCTACATTGAGGTGGAGGTCCATGCCGGCGGGCACCGCGCCGTGGCCGTCATTGCCGGGGGCCACACGACGTTCGTCTACGTGGAGCGCGACGGCGAGGTACTGCTCGACAAGCGCCGAGCAGCCGCGTCCGAAGCCGAAGAGGGCGAGGTGCCGCTGACGCTGCACCGCGTCTGGGAGTTCGCCATGACCACGCCTCTGGACGAGATCCGCTTCATCCTCGAGACGCGCCGCCTGAACAAGGCCGCCGCCGAGGCTTCGTTTGCCGGGGAGTACGGTCACAGCGTGGGCCGCACGCTGCGCTGCGACCGCGAGCGGCGAGTGATGGGCGACAGCATCTTTTCGCGCATCCTCTCCTACACCTCGGCGGCGTGCGACGCCCGCATGGCCGGAGCGATGATCCCCGTGATGAGCAACTCCGGAAGCGGCAACCAGGGCATCGCCGCGACGCTGCCCGTCGTGGTTTACGCCGAGGAGACCGGTGCCACGGAGGAGCAGACGATCCGCGCCCTGATGTTGAGCCACCTGACGGTCGTCTACATCAAGCAGAGTCTCGGGCGGCTGTCGGCCCTCTGCGGCTGCGTGGTGGCCGCCACGGGGTCGAGCTGCGGCATCGTCTACCTGATGGGCGGCGGCTACGACCAGATGGTGGCCGCCGTGAAGAACATGATTGCCAACCTGACGGGCATGATCTGCGACGGGGCGAAGCCGAGCTGCGCGATGAAGCTCACGAGCGGGGTCTCGACGGCCGTGCTGTCGGCGATGATGGCCATGGACGGCCATTGCGTGACGCCGGTCGAGGGGATCATCGAGGAGGATGTGGACAAGTGTATCCACAACCTCACGACCATCGGCCGCGACGGCATGAACGAGACCGACCGCCTTGTCCTCGACATCATGACTCACAAACAGTGAGACGGACGATGCGTGCGCTGCGAGCCCTTTTTCTGCTTGTGCCGCTGCTGACGGCAGGCTATGCCGCGGCGCAGACAACCCTGGCGGAGATTGCCGGCTGCCGCGACCGTGCGGCGGGTATCTACCACTCCTATGAACCCGGAGCTCCCTCCGACGTGCCGGTGCCCGAGGGGTACGAGGTCTTCTACATCAGCCATTACGGACGCCACGGAAGCCGCTACCACGCTTCGCCCGAGGCCTACGAGGCGCCGCTTGCGGCGTTGCGGCAGGCTGCGGCGGCCGGCGTGCTGACCCCTGCGGGGCAGGAGCTGCTGCACAAGGTCGAGTTCCTGGCCGACGATGCCCGCTCGCGCTACGGCGACCTGACGCCCCGGGGCGTGGCCGAACACCGCGGCATTGCCGAGCGGATGTTCCGCACCTGGCCCCGGCTCTTCTCCACGGAGGGAGGCCGCGAGGTCCGTATCGAGAGCCGCGCGACGCTCGTGCCGCGCTGTATCCTGAGCATGGCGGCCTTCAACGAACGGCTCAAGGAGCTCAATCCTTCGCTGGTCATGGTCCGCGAGGCGAGCGAACGCTACCTGCCTTATCTCGCCAGCGGCTATGCGGCGCATGACGCCGAAGCGGAGCGTGCGGCAGACAGCCTGCTGCGCGTGCGTCTCGACCCCGCCCGCTTTGTCGCGGCGCTCCTCACCGATCCGGGAGCGGTCGACGATCCGCTGCTTTTCATGCGGCAGCTCTATGTCGTGGCGGGGATGGCCCAGGATGCCGCGCACCTCGGGCTGTCGTGCTACGACCTCTTTTTTACCGACGAGGAGCTCTATGCGCTGTGGGAGAGCGAAAATGCGCTGCGCTATCTGCAAATGGGCCCTTCGGTGGCCTACGGCGCGGAGATCGCGGCCAGCGCACGGCCTCTGCTGCGCAATATCGTCGAGACGGCGCAGCGCGTGATCGACGGGCGGGAGCAGGTAGCGGCGTCGCTGCGTTTCGGCCACGACGCCTTTCTGATGCCGCTGCTCTCGCTGCTGCGGATCGACGGCGCCTCGGAGCGGGTCGCGGATCCGGGCGAGGTGGCCCGCGTGTGGAGTGTCGAGAAGGTTTCGCCCATGGCGGCGAACATTCAGTTCGTCTTTTTCCGCAACGAAGAGGGCAAGGTGAAGGTCCGCATACTGCACAACGAGCACGACGCCCGGCTGCCACTTCCCGGAGCGCCCTATTACGATTGGGAGGAGTTCAGGGACTATTGCTGGGCGCTCTGCCGCTGACCGGATGCCGCTCTTCCCGCAAAGGTGTCCCGCGCGGGCGAGTGGTCTTGTCCGAACGGGGATGCCTTCCGGGTGATCCCTCCGTGCCGGTGGCGGGTCAAAATCGCGTCCGAACGGCGATTTCCCGTGTTGCCCCGGGCTGGCCGATACGGCGGAACAGGAAGGCCGCACATCCACGGATGTGCGGCCTTTTCTGTTGCGGCAGGTTTCGTCTTCCCCTTTTCTTCCGTCCCCGCTCGTCTTATCTTGTCTTCTCTTGTCTTCTCTTGTCTTCTCTTGTCTTCCGTCCCTTTTGCTTCGCCTCTGCCCCCCCCCTCGTTGCGAATGGAGCAGACTGTCCCGGGGCGGTCAGTGGAAGATCGTCTTGACGATGATGTTCGTGGCGCCCTGATGGCGTGTCGTGTAGTCCTTGGCGATGCGGCTGGTCTTCTGCAGGAACTCCTCGTTGTCGCGCAGCGGGATGAACCATGCGCGCAGTTCCTCGTAGGTGCTGACCGGGCGGGCGGCGCCGAGCGTCACCAGGTCGCGCGCCTCCTTGAACTTCTTGTAGTTGGGTCCGAAGGCCACGGGCAGTCCGAACGTCGCCGCCTCGAGCGTGTTGTGGATGCCGACGCCGAAGCCGCCGCCGATGTAGCTCCACGTGGCGTAGCCGTAGACCGAGGCCAGCAGCCCCACCGTGTCGAGAATCAGCAGCTGCCGCGAGCCGTAGCCCGTGCGCGAGGTGCACTGCGTGTAGCGCAGGGCACCGCCGCGGGTCTCGGCGATGAGGTGCGCGATGCGGCTCTCGTCCATCTCGTGGGGTGCCACGACGAACTTTATGTCGGGATTGTCGTTCATCAGGCGGATGAGCAGCTCCTCGTCGGGACCCCATGTCGAGCCGGCAACGAAGAGCCGGCCGTCGCCGCGGAAGCGCTCGATGACATCCACCTGCTTGGCGGCGCGGGCGATCTCGGCCACGCGGTCGAAGCGCGTGTCCCCGGCGACGAGGACGTTGTCGAAGCCCAGCTCCGCCAGGAGCTTTTTCGACTCCTCGTTCTGCACGAACATCACGTCGAAGGATTCGAGCGCCTGCCGCCACATGCCGCCGTAGGGGCGGAAGAAGACCGAGTCGCGGCGGAAGATGGCCGACACGACGTAGGTGCGCACTTTGCGGCGGCGCAGCTCGGCGAGCAGGTTGAGCCAGAATTCGTACTTCACGAAGATGGCGATCTCGGGATGCGCCGCGTCGAGAAAACGGCGGGCGTTGCGCGGCGTGTCGATCGGCAGGTAGAAGATGTAGTCCGCTCCCTTGTAGTTCTTGCGGATCTCGTAGCCCGAAGGCGAGAAGAAGGTGAGCAGGATCTTGTATTCGGGATGGGTCTTGCGGAGCTGCTCGATGATGGGGCGTCCCTGTTCAAATTCGCCGAGCGAGGCCACGTGCACCCAGATGATGCGGGCGGCGGGGTCGATGGCCTCCTTCATGCGGCGGAAGAGGTCCCTGCGTCCCTCGATCCAGAGCCGGGCCTTGGGGTGTCGCGGCGCGACGAGCCGGATGAGCCACACGTAGAGCGTCAGACCGAAATTATATAACCACATCGGTTTACGGTTTGCTGTATAGGTTTTCGACGATCACAACTCCCTGCGGACGCGCCGCACGGCACGGCGGCAAGGATTTCATTTTCAAACGGACAAAGGTAACACAATTTGTCGGAAATGCAAAATCACCAGTGGCATTCCATGGCATTTTCGATCAGCCGGACGTCGGTCGCGCCGTCGGTCGCCACGGTAACGGCCGCCAGGTCGAACTGCACCTCGCCCTGCCACCCCGTCGTGGCAAGGTAGACCGAGGCGGCTCGGCGCAGGGCGTGAAACTTGCGGTGCGTGGCGGCCGCTTCGGGCGGCGTGAGGCTGTCGGCCTGCCGCGTCTTGACCTCCACGAAGTGCAGCACCCCGTCCCTGCTCGCCACGATGTCCAGTTCGTAGCGACCCTGCCGCCAGTTGAGGGCCTGCAGCTCGTAGCCTGCGGCCCGCAGCGCCTCCGCCGCGGCCCGTTCGCCCAATGCACCGGTTTCACGATTCGACATGTCAGCAGCAGTTTTGTCCGCACGGCCCCGGCACGCCGGGAATGCGGCGTTCGGCAGGAATTCTTCCGCCCGGTCTGGCGGTCCGTGCAGACGGGGCTCCGGCCGGTCTTCCGGCGAGGACCGTGCCCGGCCTTCCGGCCTGTTGTCTGGCAGGGGTTGCGCACTGTCTTCCGATCCGTTGTCCGATGGAAGCTGCGTCCGGCCTTCCGACCTGTTGCGCGGCATCGTATCCGGCCGGCGCAGCGGTCGGTGGGGGTGGGGCGTATCGTACGCACGGCGGGTTCATGGGGCTGTACCTATATTATAGCGCTTGTTGTAGCGGTCAGAGCAGGAACGAAAGGTCGTCGCCCGGCTGTACCTCGTAGGGGGCGATTCCCTTTTTGAAGATGCGCATCGGGCGGCGTCCGATGAGCTCCAGCCGCCCCTCCTCGTAGCTGAGCATGCACCCCTCGCGCAGGCCGACGACCCAGCGGCGCGGGTTGGCCTCGATGTATTCGAGCAGGCGCTGCTCGCGCGTCTCGCCGGCGTGCCCCTCGGGATTGGCGTCGAGGTAGTGGGGGTTGATCTGGAATTTCACGGCCCCGATGGCCCGGAACGACTCGGGCTGCACGATGGGCATGTCGTTTGTGGTCGAGATCGTCGGGCAGGCGACGTTGCTGCCGGCCGACCAGCCCACGTAGGGCGTCCCGGCCTTGATCTTGCGCAGGATGGCCGCCATGAGCCCCTGTTCCTGCATCTTTTTGGCCAGCGCGAAGGTGTTGCCGCCGCCCACGCAGACGGCCTCTGCCTCGCGGATCGCACGCGCGGGATCCGCGGCCCGGTGCACTGAGCGCACCCGGATGCCCAACTCCGAGAAGCGGGCCTGCACCTTCTTCTCGTAGTCGGCGTAGGAGAAGGTCACGGCGGCGTAGGGTACGAAGGCTATTTCGCGCACGCCTGCGAGAAAGCGCCCGATCTCGGGCATCGGATAGCGGAGGTACTCCTCGCCGGCGTTGGTGGAATTGGAGATCAGAAGCAATTTCATAATATGGTGATTTTTAGGTTGTTTCTCATCAAAGTGTGCTAAATGTCGAAAAAGTTGTCAACAAAAAATAGCGCCGTTTTGTCAAAAGTAATAAAAAAAGTGTTACTTTTGCGCAAAATTACCACGGAAATGTCATTGAACTATTTCCAAATAATTGTTTAACTAAAAACTTAAGAATTATGTCAGATGTTCAAAAGAAAGTTGTCGAGATCATCGTCGACAAGCTGGGTGTGAAGGAGTCGGAGGTAGTGCCCGAAGCAAGCTTTACGAACCACCTGGGTGCAGACTCGCTCGACACCGTGGAGCTGATCATGGAGTTCGAGAAGGCTTTCGATATCCAGATCCCGGACGAGGACGCTGAGAAGATCGCTACCGTAGGCGACGCCATCTCCTACATCGAGGCACACAAGAAATAATTTTTCAGAAGAGTAGTTTCACGGCTAATTTGCCTTAAATTTATGACAGAAAGAAGAGTAGTTGTTACGGGCATCGGTACGATCAACCCGCTCGGAAATAGTATTGAGGAGTATTTTGCAAATCTGGAGAAGGGTGTCAGCGGAGCCGGACCCATTACTCATTTCGATGCCGGAAAATTTAAGACACAGTTTGCTTGTGAAGTAAAGAATTACGATCCGAGCCAGCATTTCGACCGCAAGGAGGTCCGCAAGTACGACCTCTTCACGCAGTATGCCCTCGTCGCCGCCACGCAGGCCGTGGAGGATTCGGGCCTCGACCTCGAGACCATCGACAAGGAGCAGGTGGGCGTAATCTGGAGCTCGGGCATCGGAGGACTCAAGTCGTTCTTCGATGAGTGTCTGGGCTATGCCGCTGGGGACGGAACCCCGCGGTTTAGCCCGTTCTTTATTCCCCGCATGATCGCCGACATCGCTGCCGGGTTCATCTCCATGAAGTACGGCTTCATGGGGCCGAACTACTGCACCGTCTCGGCCTGCGCATCGTCCAACCACGGCATGATCGCCGCCATGGAGGCCATCCGCTACGGCAAGGCCGACGTGATGGTGGCCGGCGGTTCGGAGGCTGCCGTCAACGAACCTTCGGTCGGCGGCTTCAACTCGATGCAGGCGCTCTCGACGCGCAACGCCGATCCGCAGCACGCCTCGCGCCCCTTCGACCGGGACCGCGACGGCTTCGTCATCGGCGAGGGTGCCGGTGCGCTGATCTTCGAGGAGTATGAGCATGCCAAGGCCCGCGGTGCCAGGATCTATTGCGAGGTCGTCGGCGGCGGCGCTTCGGCCGACGCCTACCACTTCACGGCGCCCCATCCCGAGGGAAAGGGTGCCATCAAGGCGATGCGCGACGCCATCAAGGACGCCGGCATCCGTCCCGAGGAGATCGACTACGTGAATGTCCACGGCACCTCGACCCCCGCAGGCGACGGTCCCGAGCTGAAGGCCGTGGCCGCCGTCTTGGGCGACCATGTCTACAAGGTGAACATCTCGTCCACCAAATCCATGACGGGACACCTGCTGGGTGCCGCCGGAGCCATCGAGGCGCTGGCCTGCATCTTTGCCATCACGCACGGCGTGGTGCCCCCGACGATCAACTGCGAGAACCTCGATCCGGCGATCGACCCCAACCTGAATCTGACGCTCAATACGGCCCAGAAGCGCGACGTGAAGTGCGCCCTGAGCAACACGTTCGGATTCGGCGGGCACAACGCGACGGTCATCTTCCGCAAACTGTAGTCTTCGAGCTCCGGCGCCGTGATCGACTTCCTGTTGCGTCCGTACCGACGGAATTTCGGAGAAAACAGACTCTATTACAGAATCATCGATGATATGTTCGGGTTCATCCCGCATAACATCGAACTCTACAAGCTGGCTTTGATTCACAAGTCAGCTTCTTTGATTTTGAAGGACGGCCGGGCGATCAACAACGAGCGGCTCGAATTCCTGGGCGACGCCGTCATCGAGGCCGTCACGTCGGATTACCTCTTCATCGAGTTTCCCGACCGCGACGAGGGTTTCATGACGCAGCTGCGCTCGCGGATCGTCTCGCGGCAGTCGCTCAACGAGCTGGCCGTGCACCTCGGGCTCGACCGGCAGGTCATCTCCAACAGCGGCGCGGGCATCGTGCAGAAGCATATCTACGGCGATGCCTTCGAGGCGATGATGGGGGCGATCTACCTCGATCAGGGGTACGATTTCGTCAACCGCCTGCTCATCAACGGCATCTATTACCGGTATCTGAACCTCGACGAACTGATCGAGTCGGAGACCGACTTCAAGAGCCGCCTGATCGAGTGGAGCCAGAAGAACCACCACCGCATCCTCTTCCGCACGGATCATGACCAGGGCTATTCGTCCGCACACCCCGTATTCCGCTGCACGGTGCTTGTCGACGACATCGAGGTGGGGCACGGCTCGGGTGACTCGAAAAAAGAGGCCGAGCAGCAGGCGGCCTTCTCCGTTGCGCAGTACATGAGCGACGAGCAGTGTGCGACGCTGCTCGACCGTGTCGACAGGCTGACGCGATAGGGTGACATGCGGGCCGCATTCCGTAGGGTGCGGCCCGCTTTTTTTTCTGATCGGACCATGAAACAGATTGCTGACAAGATGGCGGCGCGCGGTATCGCCGCGCTGGATGACCGGGAGCTGCTGGCCCTGCTGCTCGACGACGAGCAGGCGGCCGATGCGCTGTGGCAGGCGTCGGGCGAGTCGCTCGAGCGGCTGGCCCGGACCGAGCTTCCGCGCCTGCGCATGCTGGGCGGTCTGGGGCTGCGGCGGGCCCGGCTGCTGCTGGCCGCGGCCGAATACGGGCGGCGCGTCGCCGAGGCGCAGAGCGCTGCGGCCGAGGTGATCGCAACGAGCGACGACGTGGTGCGGCTGTTCCGTCCGCGGCTCGAGCGTCTTGACCATGAGGAGTGCTGGGTGGTCTACCTCACCTCCTCGAACCGCATCATCGAGCGGCAGCGCGTGAGCCAGGGCGGCGTGCAGGGGACGGTCGTCGACCATCGGTTGATTGTCAAGCGGGCGCTCGAACTGCTGGCCACGCAGTTGATCCTTGTGCACAATCACCCGTCCGGTGCGGCCGAGGCCAGTCCGCAGGACAGGGTGCTGACGGAACGCATCGCCCGGGCTGCGGCGCTGTTCGACATTCGGTTGCTCGATCACCTTATCGTGGCACGCGAGGGTGATTTCTCCTTCCTGCGGGAAGGTTTGCTCAAATAGCAAGGGGCAAAAGAATCTCGGCGCATCTATTCAGAAAAATTTTGGACGCTTTTCCGAAAAGCGCCCAAAATTTTTTTTATGTACTTTTGGGGCCAAAAGTACCAAAATCCTCCGCACGTCGTTTTCCGCGGGAT
>ERZ1026957.20-NODE-20-length-82792-cov-10.480934_pt1 | contig 82792 bp, 68 predicted proteins | sample MGYA00519300_ERZ1026957 | MGnify/ENA primary metagenome ERZ1026957 (study PRJEB26926, sample SAMN06164520) | human gut metagenome | biome: ENVO:00009003; feature: ENVO:2100002; material: ENVO:00002003 | host: Homo sapiens | place: USA | collected 2012 ...
CAGTGTCTCGGGGGCTCGGAGATGTGTATAAGAGACAGGACCAGCGCCGCGAGCAACAGCAGCAGACACGTCGCGGCCAGCAGCACGAAGAGGAGCAGCGCGACGACGAAGCGTCCCGGCGTCGGCTCTTCGCGTCCGGGCTGCGGGGGGATCACTTCTCCTCGCATCGGCAGCGGGCCTCTTCGATCATCTCCTCGACCTGTCCGACCTTGTCGCGGAGTTTTTCGACCTCGTTGTCGAGCAGGTCGCGGATCTGACGGCGCAGGTCGGCGCCCGACTGCGGCGTGAAGAGCATCGTGAGGGCCGACCCGAGGATCATGCCGCCCACGAGCGAGGCAATGACGATTCCTGTGTTTTTCATACGCGTGATACTTTATTGAATGTACGGGAACGGCTTGCAAAGTCCGGGCCAAAGCGCTATCTTTGACCGAATGATCGGAGAGCTCCATACCACGGTTTCGTTTACGGGCCACCGGACCTACGGCGGCGAGGCGGATGCGCTGTTGCGCGACGCGGTGCGGCAGCTCTACGCGCGGGGAATGCGGACCTTTCTTTCGGGCATGGCGCTTGGGTTTGACCTTGCGGCGGCCGAGGCCGTGCTGGCGTGCCGCGCCGAGTGCGCGGAGCTGCGGCTCGTGGCCGTCATTCCGTTTGCGGGGCAGGAGCTGCGCTTTCCGGCAGCCGAGCAGCTGCGCTTCCGACGGATCGTCGTGGCGGCGGACGAGGTGGTGACCCTTGCCCGCGGCTACCACCGCGGCTGCTATGCCGTGCGCAACAACTGCCTGGTCGACCGGGCCGCGCTGCTGGTTGCGTGGTACGACGGCTCGGCGGGCGGCACGCAGTACACCGTGCGGCGGGCCCTCATGCGCGGACGCGAGGTGTGGAACCTCCATCCTGCGGCGCTGGTCTCCGTGCAGCCTGTTCCCCGACTGTTCTGACGGTTGGCGTGCGCTAACCCGGATCGGTCAGTAGCACTCGTCCGTGCGTCCGGTCAGCAGCCAGACGGCGTTGATCTGTGGATAGCAGGCGTGGATGCGGGTGACCAGTTCGGCCGTAAGCGGCTGTCGGCGGGTCAGCACATTATGGAGCTCTTCTCCGTCAGGAAGTCCGATCCGTCGGGCGAACAATCCTGTGTATAGTCCGGAGGCGCGGATGACGAAGCGGAGACGCTCGTCGTCGTAACGGAAGTCGTTGCTGCGCGAATGTCGGTTGTCTGTTTTCATGATGCGGGGTCTTGTGATGTCCGCATCCGAAACAACAAACGCGGACCATACTGTTCCTGTTCGACGAGAAGGCTCTGGAAAACCCTAAAAACAAACAAGCACAGACAGCCCGCGCCGTGGTGACGTAGGATTGCAATTCCCATGCCCTACGGCGCGGGGTGCACCGCAAGCAGGAGATGTGCCTGACCGTTTTTAGTTGAAATTTTCCAGATTTCTCGTCGGCCGGGTCAACCCGCCGCAGCGGATTGCTCTGCAAAGATAGGAATTTTTGTCGTATCTTTGCCGGAGCGGATAAATCAAATACGGAAAATCATGGCAGAAAAATCCCTTTACCAGTTCCGGGTCGAACCCCAGGAGGTGGACTTCGCGTTGCGGGCGACGATCGCGTCGCTGGGCTCGGTGATACTCAATGTGGCGGGCATCGACGCCCACGGCAAGGGCTTCGGTGTCGACGTTCTGAATGCCGACAACCATTCGTGGGTACTCTCGCGCATGGCCGTCGAGTTCGACAGCCGCCCCGTGCAGTATACCGACTACACTGTGGCGACATGGATCAGCGACTACGGCCGCGTCCTCTCGACGCGAAACTTCACGCTTACGGATGCCGCCGGGCATGAGTTCGGGCGCGCCGTCTCGCAGTGGGCCATGATCGACCTGCGGAGCCGGGCGGCCGTCGACCTCTCGTGGGTCGGGCAGGCCCATTCGGAGGCCATCGTTGCGGCGCCGTCGCCCGCCGAGAAGCCCCGCAAGATCCGTTCGGTGACGCCGACGCAGCGCATGGAGCACCGCGTCGTCTACAGCGACATCGACTTCAACCGCCACGTCAACACGATGCGCTACATCGAGATGATGTGCGACATGCTGCCACTGGAGCTCATCTCGTCGCCGGCCCCCGTGCGGCTCGACATCCATTTCCTGAAGGAGTGCCGCTACGGGCAGACGCTGACAGTCGGCTGCGAACTGCACGAACGCTCGGCACTCTTCGAGGTGTGCGGCGAGCCGGGAGTCGCGGCCGTGCGCGCCGGTTTCGAGTGGAAATAGCGGCCCGAACCGCCTGCAAGGACGACAGCGGTACTCCTCCCTCCGGAGTACCGCTGTCGTCATTTGTGCGAAAAAAATGGGGAAAATGAACAAAAAACGTTTGATTGATCGAAATTTTTTTATAAATCTGTAAAAAAATTTTCCAAACGGGTTTTCTCCGTCCGACAGTATCGCTTTCTGCAAACAATTACTGTGGTCTATGAAATTATATTCTGTTCTGCTTTTCGCAGCGCTCTGTGCCTCCTGTGCGGAGGATGACGGCGGGCAGACTCCCGGCAACTCCTTCCGGGAACCCGAGCCCGAGACCATCACGCTCGACGATGCCGTGGTGACCTACTACGGCGACGACTCCTATTCCGGCGTCTCCGACCTGTGGACGCTCGACCTTGCGCAGTCGTCGGCCGGGCAGCGGCTGGTCCTCAGCCTCAATGTGACGCCGAATCCGGCGGGTGTGCCCGATCCCGGGCTGCTGGCTGGAACGTACCGCATGCCGGCCAACTCGGGCGACATGTCGGCCGGAACGTACAACCCCTGTTACATGACCGAGCAGGACCGGCCGAACGGTGCCGTCATGGTGCCGGCCGGCACCTATCTTGCCGGCGTGACGGCGGAGACGTCCGATGCCGATCTGCTGCGCGAGGGTGCCTGCACGGTTGAGGTGGATGCCGACGGCCGCATGCGCATCGAGGGTACGCTGGTGGGCACCTCCTACCTCAAGCGCTACTTCACCTACGAAGGGACGCCGCAGTTTGTCGACGGCTCCGGGACCTCGGGCTCGGGGGTTCCGAACAGCAACCTCGATGCCGATGTCCGGCTGGAGTCGCTCTCCGCCACGCGGATCGTGGACAAGGGCGACAGCTACTTCCTCGGCGACGAGTCCTACCGTCACTTCGTCTTCTTCCTGGCCGACGCGGGGATCGACCTTTCTACGCAGTGGCCCGGCGGCGACAGCGAGCTGCTGCGCATCGAGCTCTTCGTGCCCTGGGATACGGACCCGGCCGACGGCATTCCGGCCGGCATCTACACCGTCCCCGACGACGTTCCGCCCTCGGGCGGCGTCTACCGCGAGGACTCCCGGGGTGCTTCGTTTTTGTTCGCGACAGCTTACGGAACCGGCTTCGACAGCGGCACCGGGCCGGATCTGCGTATGATTGCACGCAAAGGTTGAGCCCGGGCCGGACCAGCACCACCGGAGTTCCGCATCGTCGCCGGAGCCTGTACCGTCTCAAAATCGGACCGCCGAAACCCGAGTCTCCGAAACCCGCACCGCCGGAGCCCCGCATCGTCGCCGGAGCCTGTGCTGTCCCGAAACCGGTTCTCCGAAGCCCGCGCCGCCGGAGCCTCGCATCGCCGCCGAAACCGGACCGCCGAAACCGGGCCGCCGCTGATCCCGAAGGAAAAAAGTTGACAGCAGGAAACCGGTTTTTTGCTTTTTTTTGGGTAATTTTGCCGCCGAAAAATCAAAATTCAACCGTTCAGCGTATGAAACGTCTGTTTTACCTGTTTGCAGTACTCGTCCTTGCGGCGGGCTGCGGAACCCGGACCGGCCGGCCCGCTGCGGCAGCCTCCGACGACGATGCCGTCGCCGTGCAGCCGGCCGACAGTGCGCTCCTTTCGGGTGAAGTGCTCACCGACGAGGAGCTGATGCGCGAGGCGATCCGCCTCTCGGAGGAGAATGTCCGGGCCGGCGGCGGCCCCTTCGGCGCCGTGATCGCCCACGACGGCCGGATCATCGCCCGGGGTGCGAACCGCGTGACCCCGAACCTCGACCCGACGGCCCATGCCGAGATCAGCGCCATCCGTGCGGCCTGCCAGGCCCTCGGGACCTTCGATCTGACGGGCTGCACGATCTACTCCTCGTGCGAGCCCTGCCCGATGTGCCTCGGTGCCATCTACTGGGCCCACCTCGACAAGCTCTACTACGGCAACGACCAGCACGACGCCGCACTCATCGGCTTCGACGACGCCTTCATCTACGAGGAGCTGGCGCTCGATCCCGCACAGCGGCGCCTGAAGGCGCAGGAGCTGCTGCCCGAAGAGGCTTTCGGCGCCTTCCGGCTCTGGATGGAGAAGAGCGACAAGGTCGAGTATTAATCTATTGATCCCGCCGGGGCGTGCAAACCCGCGCACCCCGGCGCGGCAAGACGGCGAATACCGGATGCGGAAGCCCGTATCCGGTATTTTTTGACACGTGCGCATACCGACGGACGGGGATTTTCCGTATATTTGTCCATAAGAAAACAGCCTTGACATGAAAAAGATCGTGGTCTTCACCGGCGCGGGAATGAGCGCCGACAGCGGCATCGCCACCTTCCGCGATGCGGACGGCCTGTGGGCCAACTACCGGATCGAGGATGTCTGCACGCCCGAGGCGCTGGTCCGCAACCGGGCGCTGGTGATCGATTTCTACAACATGCGCCGCCGCGAGATGCTCGCCGCGCAGCCCAATGCCGGACACCTCGCCATTGCGGGGCTGGAGCGCGACTTCGACGTCGAGGTGGTGACGCAGAATGTCGACGACCTGCACGAGCGGGCCGGGTCGACCCGCGTGACCCACCTGCACGGCGAGCTGCGCAAGCTGCGGTCGATGCGCAACCCCGACGTGATCGTTCCGATCGAGGGGTGGGAGCAGCCGCTCGACGCCACGGGCCCCGACGGCGCCCTGCTGCGTCCGCACATCGTCTTTTTCGGCGAGCCGGTGCCGATGTTCGAGCGGGCCGCCGAGATCGCCGCACAGGCCGAGGTGATGGTCGTCGTGGGGACGTCGCTGGCGGTTTATCCCGCCGCGTCGCTCGTGCGCTACGTGCGGCCCGAGGTGCCGATCTACCTGGTCGACCCGGGCAATCCCGACGTGTCGGGCATCCGCAATCCGCTGACGGTCATTCGCAAGCGGGCGGCCGAGGGGGTTCCCGAGCTGGTCGAACTGCTGCGGCGGTAATCCGGCGCGGAGGACAGCTCCCCGCGCGGCGGCAGGGCCTTGTGCAGCGGACAGCTTCCGATGCGGTGATAGCTTCTGATGCAGCTGGGCGCCTCTTTGCCCGGTGGCAATTCTTGGCATGCGGCGGGGTGTACCTTGCCCGGCGGGCAATTCTTGGCGTGCGGCGGGGCGCTTCCGGCACGGCTCCGGCGCAGCGGGAGGGTGCGGACTGCCCCTTTCCGAAGATCGTGCGGCGCCGCTTTCCGGAAAAAAACGTTGCCGGGAGCCGCTGCCGGGATTTTTCTGAAAAAGGTTTTCTATCTTTGCAGCCTGATTTTTGCGGGGATCACCCGACAGAAACGGACTGCGAATCATGAGCGTATACTTTATTCTTGAGATGCTGGGGACGCTGGCCTTCGCCATCAGCGGCATCCGGCTCGCCTCGGCCAAGCGTTTCGACTGGTTCGGGGCCTACGTCGTGGGCTTCACGACGGCCATCGGCGGCGGTACGCTGCGCGACGTGATGCTCTCGATGACCCCGTTCTGGATGCTCGACAGCATCTACCTCGTCGTCACGGCCGTCGCGCTGGGCATCGTCATCGTGCTGGGCCGCTACCTCATCCGGCTCAACAACACCTTCTTCATCTTCGATGCCATCGGACTGGGGCTCTTCACGGTTGTCGGCATCGAGAAGACCCTCGCGGCGGGCTTTCCGCTCTGGGTCGCCGTCATCATGGGCACCCTCACGGGCGCTGCGGGCGGCGTGCTGCGCGACATCCTCATCAACGAGGAGCCGCTCATCTTCCGCAAGGAGATCTACGCCCTGGCATGTGTCTTCGGCGGCGTGGTCTTCTGGGCCTGCGGGCAGGTGGGCATCTCGGGCGCCGTGCTGCAGATCACCACGGCCGCAGCGGTCATCGCCCTGCGCATCGTCGCCGTGCACTACGGGCTGAAGCTGCCGACGCTCAAGGGCGAAGAGAAGCGGTAGACCGGGCGGCTGCGATCATCCGGGTTCTTCGTCGGCCCCTTCCGGAGATTCGGACCGGAGCTTCTGCCGGACACGCTTCCGTAATCTGTACAAGCGAAAAGAAAGCACCCCGGGAGTTTTCCCGGGGTGCCTGCGTTCCGGCCGGCCGTCGGGTCCGGAGGGACCGATGAGCGGCTTTGCCTGCGATGCTTTAGTTCATTGCCCGCATGTTGGTCAGAACATAGGAGCTCGGGAGCAGCCTCCCGGGCGCCACGGATTTTTGAGCCTTCCTTAAGGCCATCGCAAGCTTTGTCGAATTCAACCCGGCCGCCTTGGTCATCGTGATGTCGCCCGCCACATAGTATGAGGGGAAATCCTGACCGTAAATCGCATACTGATTATCGGACAAGGCGTAGATCTCCAGTGAAACGACCCGGATGGATTCTCCGCTTGAAAGGCTGCCTTCATAGCGCGTGCTGGTGGCCCTGTCGCCGTTCATGCTGAACGTATAGGCAGGATATGTCCCCGTAATCAGACCGAAGTCCGAGTCAATGGAGCAGTAGGCCGACCACGTCGGGGTGTATCCCTGATTTTCGGAGCCCACGCTGATGCCCGCATAGACCTCGAGGTCGCCGTTCTCGTTGACCTCGCAGAGGGCCGGGAGCGAGTTGTCCACCTGGCTCCAGCCGTAGAGAAGAATCTGACCCTGCTCCTCGGTGATGGTGAATCGGAGGTTCATGGGGCTGTTTTCTTTGTAGGAAGGTATCAGATACGCCCCTTCCAGCGCCCATTCGAGCGAACCGGTCGAGGTAGCTTCCCACTCGCCGAACCATTTGTCGACTTCGGGGTTCTCCGCTCTGGCTTCGGTCATGTAATTTTTGGTCGCTACGGCTGAAGTGACCGTCCCGGTCATATCGATTCCGAGAGCGTAGACCACATATTCGGTCGAAGCGGAGAGGCCTCCGGGCGTCCACATGCAAGGACCTGCGCAAAGCAACTGCGGGAGCAACTCTTCAAGGGACAAGCCTGACGCCACAGCCATGGATTCCATGCTCCCGATGAGGATGGCGGAGAAAGCCTCGTCAGAGGTATAATATTGGTCGAACACACTCTTCTCCATCTGGGCGAAGTAATAGGTCTTGCTGTTGTCGGACGGAGTGCACGTAATGGTTGCACTGTTGGCGGTAATGTCGGTCACGTCGATCGTAATGGTCAGCTCCGCCTCCGGAGCAGCCTCGATGGTAGCGGAAACCGAGGCGAAATCCGAATCGGTCCACTCGGCCGAATCGGATACGGCCTTGACCTGGACGGTATAGGTTCCCGGCTCCAGGCTGCCGAAGGTCACCGAAGTGTCCGTCGTGCGCTGCTCGGCGTCGTCCCCGAATACATAGCTGTAACCGGCAGCATGCTCAACAGCCTGCCAGCTGACGGTGAATCCGTCGTCGGACTGTTCCGTCACGCTCAAAACCGGGGTCTCCAGTTTCGAGGGGGCGGCCGCCTCGACGGTAACCATAATCGTGGTGAAGCCGGAATCGGTCCAATCGGACGAAACGGGTACAGCCTTGACCTGGACGGTGTAGGTGCCGGGGTCCAGATTGCTGAAGGTCAACGAAGTGTCCGTCGTGCCTTGCTCGGCCTCCGTCTCGAATACATAGCGATAACCGGCCGCATTCTGAACAGCCGGCCAGCTGATGGTGAATCCGTCGCTGAACTGTTCCGTTACGCTCAAAACCGGAGCATCCAGCTCCGTGGCCTTGTTGTACGCGTCCTCGATCATGTCGCAGGACGTCAATGCAAAGGCCAGCAGGCCTGAGCAAAGAGTTGTGATGAGTTTGTTTTACATAGGGTTATTGTTTTTTGATGGGAATGGGTCTGTTGCGGTCCTCTTGTTTGTCCCGGTTGTTTGTCCCGGTTCTCTTGCCTGAAATATCCGTCCGTCCGAATCCGTCCCGGGAGATGCCTTCGTGACGGATGACGGCCTGCACGCTCTCATATCGGACAGCGTTTTTTGCTGTCTATCAGCAAATATAAGAAAAAATCCGCATTCCGCTCAATCTTTTCGTTTTTTTGCGACACGCATCCGGAATTTTCGCAGCAGGCGGGCCTTCCGGCTGCGGAGCGGCAACCGCATCCTGTGGCGCGGACCGGGCGACGACCGACGGAAGCGGTGTGCCCGGCTTCCGCGGTGCTGGCACCCGCACGTTCCTCAACGGAAAAAGGTCCGGAGAGCAGCGAAAAATCGGGCCGGGAGGGATCCGTTTTTGAAAAATAGCCGTAAATTTGCGCATGCGACCTTTGCGAACGACATACCTTCTGCTGCTGTTGGCCGTGCTGCTCGGCACGTGCACCGAGGTCCGTGCCCAGGGCGGCCGCGGCTTCTGGCTTCAGGAGTGGAGCGTCGAGCACGGCGACTCGATCGCGACGGTCCACATCCTGCCCGTCTACGTCTTCGACCGGCCGGCCGACCTGCGGCGCTACCGGCGGCTGGTCGACGCCGTGAAGAAGGTCTACCCCATTGCCAAGATCGCCCGGGCCAAGATGGCCGAGATGGAGAAAGAGCTGTGCAGCCTGCCGACCAAAAAGGAGCAGAAGGCCTACATCAAGGGGGTCTACAACGAGATCAAGGAAGAATACACGCCGGTGCTCAAGCGCATGACCCGCACGCAGGGCAAGGTGCTGCTCAAACTCATCGACCGCGAGACGGAATACACCGCCTACGAGGTGCTGCGCGAGTTCCGCGGCGGCTTCATCGCGGGATTCTGGCAGGGGGTCTCCAAAATCTTCGGTCAAAACCTCAAGGCCGAATACGACCGCGAGGGCGAGGACCGCATCATCGAACAGATCGTCCTCTACTACGAAGCGGGGCTGCTCTGACGGGCCGCCATACCCTCACCGGAAAGTATTCCGCAGCAGGAAGCATTCCGCGCCGGTCGGGCCGCAGACCGCACGTCCGCGTCGGAATGCGGCCGCTCCCGCGTCGGGACATCGTCGCACGCCCCCGCCTGCCAGAATCAGAAATTGAACGCAACGCCGCCGCTCACCCCCATCCAGGAGCGCGAGGGCCGCTGGTCCGCACGGCGGAAATTGTCCGTCAGGTAGCAATGGTAAGTGCAATCCACGTAGAGGTTGAAGCGCCAGACGGGGATGATGAGCCGCGCGCCGGCATCGAACGTACACGAGAAGCGCTGCCGAACCAGCCACGGCTGCCAGGCGGGATCCGCCGCTGCCGAACCGCGCCGCGAAAGGGGGCCGCACATCACGCCGGGCGTAAAGCCCGTGTGGAGTTCAAAGGCCGTGGGCAGGATCGAGAGCAGCAGGTTCCCCCAGAAACTGCCCCGATCGACGGAACGCACGCCGTAAGGCCCCGCGGGATCGGAGTCGTAATACCCGCCGTATGGGTCGGGGGCCACTGCGACCGTCTCACCCCAGCGCCACGCCGAGGCGATACGTCCCGAGCGCCACGAGAAGTGCAGCGGCACGGAGAGGTAATTTTCGACATCGCCGTTCAGAAAGAGGTTCACGCCGGTGCGCAGGCCGATGTTGCGCCAGCCATAGCGGGCATAGTCGAGGCTCAGGGCCTGCAGTTCGGGACCGTCATCGCGCCCCAGGCCGATCTGCGCTCCGAAGCGCAGGCCGATTTCGTTGTCGAAGGTGCGCGGACGCGCCACGGCGCGCCGATCGTCGGAGGCCGTCTGTGCCGCAACCGTCCGGACGGCAAGCAGCAGGGCCAGCGTGGCAAGAAGTCTCATCATCGGTCAAAAGCGTGAGGTTCGGGCGGAAAGATAGGCAAAATCCCGTTACGGACCGCATTCGGAGGCAAAAAAGGCGTTGGGCCCGAAAAAATTTGGCACTCACGGCACTTTGTACTATCTTTACGGCCTAAAATCCGGAAAATCATGTTTGAGAACCTAACCGACAAACTCGAACGGTCGTTCAAGATACTCAAGGGCGAAGGGCGCATCACCGAGATCAACGTCGCCGAGACGCTCAAGGAGATCCGCCGGGCGCTCATCGACGCCGACGTCAACTACAAGGTAGCCAAGACCTTCACCGACACGGTGAAGCAGAAGGCGCTGGGTCAGGACGTGCTGAAATCCGTGAAACCCGGGCAGATGCTCACCAAGATCGTGCGCGACGAGCTGGCCCAGCTCATGGGCGGCACGGCCACGGACATCCGCCTCGAAGGGACGCCGGCCGTCATTCTCATCGCCGGTCTCCAGGGCTCGGGTAAGACGACCTTCTCGGGCAAGCTCGCGGCCTACATCAAGTCGAAGAAGGGCCGGCAGGTGCTGCTCGTTGCGGGCGACGTCTACCGTCCGGCGGCCATCGACCAGCTGAAGGTCCTCGGCAGCCAGATCGGCGTCGAGGTCTACACCGAGGAGGGGAACAAAAACCCCGTGGAGATTGCGCAGAACGCCATCAGGTATGCCCGTCAGCACGCCTACAACGTCGTGATCGTCGATACGGCGGGACGTCTGGCCGTCGACGAGGCGATGATGCAGGAGATCACGGCCATCAAGGCGGCGGTCAAGCCGTCGGAGACGCTCTTCGTCGTCGACGCCATGACGGGTCAGGATGCCGTGAACACGGCGCGCGAATTCAACGAACGGCTCAACTTCGACGGCGTGGTGCTCACGAAGCTCGACGGCGACACGCGCGGCGGTGCGGCGATCTCGATCCGCTCGGTGGTGGACAAACCGCTGAAGTTCATCTCCAGCGGCGAGAAGATGGATACGCTGCAGGTCTTCCACCCGGAGCGCATGGCCGACCGCATCCTCGGCATGGGCGACGTCGTATCGCTCGTGGAACGGGCACAGGAGCAGTTCGACGAGGAGCAGGCGCGCCGGCTGAAGAAGAAGCTCGTCAAGGACCAGTTCAACTTCAACGACTTCATCGCCCAGATTCAGCAGATCAAGAAGATGGGCAACCTGAAGGACCTCGCCTCGATGATCCCGGGCATGGGCAAGATGCTCAAGAACGTCGACATTCCGGACGACGTCTTCAAGCAGACCGAGGCGATCATCTCGTCGATGACGCCCGCCGAGCGCGAGCACCCCGAGATCATCAACGCCCGGCGCCGCGAACGCATCGCCAAGGGCTCGGGTACGACGATGGCCGACGTGAACCGGCTGATGAAGCAGTTCGAGGATACGCGCAAGATGATGAAGGCCGTGGCGGGCGGCGGCATGAAGATGCCCAAGATGCCGGGCGGTTTCCGCCGGCGTTGACACCGACATGCGAAAAAGAGCAAGGGAGAGCTTCTGCCGCAGGCGGAGGCTCTCCTTTTTCCCTGCCGGCGGGCTTCCTCTGCCGTCTGCCGCAGAAGGCTGCAACTCTCCCTTCGGCCGACGAACATTCCCTGCCGCGGAAAAGCAACGGCTCTCTTTTTTCCCTGCCGGCGTATCCTCCCTGCGCGGAGGAGTGCGATCCTCCCTTTTGCCGGCGGACCCTTCCCCTCGGGCGCAAGCCCCCCGCAAGGCGGTCCGGACGGCAAAAATCGGCGGTAAATTAATCGCTTCGGCAGTTGCAGGGGTGCCATTTTATCGTTACCTTTGTCCAACTGTTTATACGAGAAAATGCACAAATCGGGCTTTGTCAATATCATCGGGAACCCCAATGTCGGGAAATCGACCCTCATGAACGCACTCGTCGGCGAGCGGCTTTCGATCATCACCTCCAAGGCGCAGACCACGCGCCACCGCATCATGGGCATCGTCTCCGGCGAGGAGTTCCAGATCGTCTACTCCGACACGCCGGGCATTCTCAAACCCGCCTACAAGCTGCAGGAGTCGATGATGAAGTTCGTCACGGGAGCCGTGTCAGACGCCGACGTCATCCTCTACGTCACCGACACCGTCGAGCAGGGCGACCGCTCGGCCGAAATCGTCGGACAGATACGCCAGAGCGGCATCCCGACCATCGTCGTCATCAACAAGATCGACCTCTCGGACCCGGCACGGCTCGACGCGCTGGTCGACAAGTGGCAGGCGGAGCTGCCCGCGGCGCGCATCGTGCCCGTCTCGGCCCGCGAGCGCTTCAACCTCGAAGGGCTCTTCCAAACGATTCTGGAGCTGCTGCCCGAAGGCCCCGCCTACTACCCCAAGGATACGCTCACGGACAAGACGCTGCGCTTCTTCGCCTCGGAGATCATCCGCGAGAAGATCCTGCGCTTCTACGACAAGGAGATCCCCTACTGCTGCGAGATCGAGATCGAGAGCTACCGCGAGGAGCCGACGATCGACCGTATCGCCGCGACGATCTACGTCGCCCGCGAATCGCAGAAGGGCATTCTCATCGGCCACAAGGGCGAGAAGCTCAAGCGCGTGGGACAGGCCGCCCGCGAGGACATGGAGCAGTTCCTCGGCAAGAAGGTCTTTCTGCAGCTCTTCGTCAAGGTGAGCGAAGACTGGCGCAACAACGAACGGCAGCTGCGCCGCTTCGGATACGAACAGGAATAATAAACCCTCCGCAAAATGCGTTAAGGGGGCATAGGAAACAAGTCTTTCAGGTCAATCATGCGAAAATTCATCCTCGGTCTGCTCTTCGTCACCGCGCTCTGCTGCGCGGGAAGCGCCCGTGCACAGTACAACCGGGAGTACTTCTTCTGGGTGGGTCAGCGCTGCATGATGGAGAACAACTACCAGGAGGCCATCCGCACGCTCAATACGCTGCTGCGCTTCGACGAGGACGCCTTCGAGGGCTACTTCCTGCGCGGCATCGCCAAATACAACCTCGACGATCTGATCGGCGCCGAGGCCGACTTCTCGACCGCCATCCGCAAAAACCCCGTCTACACGCAGGCCTACACCTACCGCGCCGTGACGCGCTCGCGCCTGGGCAACTACGACGACGCCCTGCAGGACTTCCGCGAGGCGATCGAGCTGCGGCCCGACCTGCCCGGCCCCTATTACAGCCGGGGCGTGACGCGCCTGCTGAACCAGCAGTTCGAGGAGGCCATCGAGGACTTCGACAAGTTCATCCGCCAGGAGAACAAGGTCGCCGACGCCTTCATCTGCCGCGGCCTGAGCTACCTCCACCTCAAGGATACCGTGCGTGCCTACGAGGACTTCAACACGGCGATCCGCACCAACCGCGAGAACCCCAACGGCTACAACCGCCGCGGCGGCCTCTACCTCCAGCAGCACCGCTACGCCGAGGCCGAGGCCGACTTCAACAAGGCCATCGAGTGCGACTCGACCTACCTGCTCTCGTACTTCAACCGGGCGCTGGTCTACTCCGACACGAACCGCCCGATGCAGGCCCTCGCGGACTTCGACAAGGTGATCTCGCTCGACTCGACCAGTTCGATCACCTACTTCAACCGTGCGATGCTCCGCACGCAGATCGGCGACTACAACCGGGCACTCGAGGACTACGACAAGGTGGCGCTCTACTCGCCCAACAACGTGCTGGTCTACTACAACCGCGCGGGGGTCTACGCGCAGCTCGGCGAGCTGGAGAAGGCCGTCGAGGACTACACCTCGGCCATCGACCTCTACCCCGACTTCGCCAACGCCTACATCTACCGCGGGCAGCTGCGGGCCTTCCTGCGCGACGAGAAGGGGGCCCGGCAGGACCGCGAAACGGCCCAGAAGAAGATCGCCGAATACCGCTCGCGGCTGAGCGACAGCACCTACTCGATCTTCGCCGACACGACGCAGCGCTTCGACCGCCTGCTGTCGTTCGACAGCAAGTTCGCGGGCGGCAGCTTCGACCGCATCACGGGCCACAACGGCGGACGCGAGGAGATGCGCCTGCTGCCGCTCTACAAGTTCACGCTCATGCGGCCCGACACGACACCCGTCGTGGAGCGCTACGCTCCGCCCCGCATCGAGGCCTTCAAACAGCGCATCGGCAACCGCTACCTCACCCTCTCGTGCCGCCCGAGCGACATCCCGGCCGACTCGCTCGTCGCGCTCGACAAGCAGTATGCCCAGGCGCTGCGCACGGACGAGACGTCGTGGACGCTGCTCTTCGAGCGGGGTGTCACGCAGCTGCTCATCAAGCAGTACACCACCTCGGTGAACACCTACTCGAAGGCCATCGACCTCAACCCGAGCAATCCGTTCCTCTACCTGAACCGTTCGACGACGCGGGCCGAGATGATCGACTTCATCTCGTCGATCGACAATTCCTACCAGCAGATCACCATCGACTCGAATCCGGCCAACCGGCTGAACAACAACTCGAAACGCACGTACAGCTACGACGAGGCGATCGCCGACCTGAACAAGGCCGTGAAGCTCTACCCCGACTTCGCGTATGCCTACTACAACCGGGCCAACCTGCGGGCGCTGTCGGGCAGCCTGCCCGAGGCGTTCGAGGACTACTCGAAGGCCATCGAGCTGAACCCCTCGTTCGCCGAGGCCTACTACAACCGCGGCATCATCCAGATCTTCATGAAGGACACGCGCAAGGGGTGCCTCGACATCTCGAAGGCCGGCGAGCTGGGCATCACCGAGGCCTACGAGGTGCTCAAGCGCTACGCACAGATCGAAAACTAACTCAAAACATTACACTATGGTAGCAACTATCCAACGGAAACTCAACGATTCGGCCGCGGCACGGTGGACGGCCCTCGTGCTCATCGCCCTGATGATGTTCTTCGGCTACATGTTCGTGGACGTGATGTCGCCGCTCAAGTCGCTCGTCGAGTCGGCGCGCGGCTGGGACAGCAGCACGTTCGGAACCTACGCCTCGTCGGAGTACTTCCTCAACGTCTTCGTCTTCTTCCTGATCTTCGCGGGCATCATCCTCGACAAGATGGGCATCCGCTTCACGGGACTGCTCTCGGCCTCGCTCATGGTGCTCGGTGCGGCGATCAAGCTCGTGGGCATCTCCGACTGGTTCCAGACCACGGAGTTCTGCGCGTGGCTCAACAGCTGGTGGGTCGCCTTCCCGGGCAGCGCCAAGATGGCGTCGCTGGGCTTCATGATCTTCGGCTGCGGCTGTGAGATGGCCGGCACGACCGTCTCGAAGTCGATTGCCAAGTGGTTCGAGGGCAAGGAGATGGCACTGGCCATGGGTCTGGAGATGGCCATCGCGCGACTGGGTGTCTTCGCCGTCATGTGGCTCGCCCCGATGATCTCCAAGCAGTTCGACCAGTCGATCGTCGCACCGGTGGCCTTCTGCACCGTGCTGCTCATCATCGGCCTGCTCTGCTTCACGGTCTTCGTCTTCATGGACCGCAAGCTGGACCGCCAGCTCATCGCCGCCGGTGAATTGAAGGAGGAGAAGTCCTCCGACGAGGAGTTCCACATCCGCGACCTGGGCGCCATCTTCCGCAGCAAGATGTTCTGGCTCGTGGCGCTGCTCTGCGTGCTCTACTACTCGGCCATCTTCCCCTTCCAGCGCTACGCCCCGAACTTCCTTGAGGTGACGCTCGGCATCGACGCCGAATCGGCCGCCCGGCTCTTCAGCTGCTTCCCGATCCTGGCCATGATCCTCACGCCCTTCCTCGGTGCACTGCTCGACTTCAAGGGCAAGGGGGCCACGATGCTCATGGTCGGCGCCGTCATCATGATCTGCTGCCACCTGAGCTTCGCCTTCCTGCTGCCGCTCTTCCCGTCGAAGTGGCTGGCGCTGCTGCTGGTCGTGACGCTCGGCGTGTCGTTCTCGCTCGTCCCGGCGGCGCTGTGGCCCTCGGTGCCGAAGATCATCGACTCGAAGATTCTCGGCTCGGCCTACTGCCTGATCTTCTGGATTCAGAACATCGGTCTGTTCGCCGTGCCCCTGCTCATCGGCGTGGTGCTCGACGCCACGGGCGGCTATACCGTGCCGATGATTATCTTCTCGACCTTCGGCGTGCTGGCCTTCATCTTCAGCCTCTACCTCAAGATCGAGGACCGCAAGAAGGGTTACGGACTCGAACTGCCGAACGTGAAGCGATAGACGGGCCCGCCAGAGGCTTCCGATACGACAAGGAGGTGTGCTCTTCGGAACACACCTCCTTTGTTTTGCCGCACGGCCCGCGTGCGGCGGCAGGCCGCGACCGCAGCTACCGGTCCGCCGCCAGGCGGTAGACCTCCACGATGCGGCTGCACATCTCCTCCCAGGAGAAGCGGCGGCGCTCCTCGACGCAGTTTTCGCGGAAGCGGCCGAGCACCCCGTCGGCATACATCCGCTCGATGGCATCGGCCACCCCTTGCGCGGTCGGCTCGCAGACATAGCCCACGCGGCCGTCGGGCACGATCTCGGCCAGCCCTCCGACGCGCGTGACGACCATCGGCACGCAGAACTGGTAGGCGATCTGCGTCACGCCGCTCTGCGTTGCCGTCTTGTAGGGCTGCACGACGAAATCGGCCGCCGAGAAGTAGTATTTGACCCGTTCGTCGGGGATGAAGTAGTCGTGGAGAATCACCTCGTCGGCAAGGCCGTTGGCGGCGATCTGCCGCAGGTAGGGCTCCTTCGAGGTGTAGAACTCGCCCGCGACGATCAGCCGGCGGCCCGCCGTGCGGCCCGCGCGCCGGAGCAGCGCCCAGGCATCGAGCAGCAGGTCCAGCCCCTTGTAGTCGCGCACCAGTCCGAAGAAGAGCACGTAGCGGCAGGCCGGGTCGAGCCCCAGCCGCACGCACGCCTCCCGGCGGTCGACACGCTCGCCGAAGTTCTCGAAGAGCGGGTGCGGCGAGAAGAGCGCCGGCGCCGCGGTGTAGGCCTCCAGCTCGCGGTGCACCTGCTCGGACATGTAGACGAAGCCGTCGACCGCACGCAGGAAGTAGCGGTTGAAGGGGCGGTCGATGAAGTGGTGCTCGTGCGGCTCGACGTTGTCGATCTGGCAGATCACCTTCGTGTGTCCGTTGCGGCGGGCCAGGCGGGCGATCGTCCCGAAGCAGGGGGCCATGAAGGGCGTCCAGTACTTCATGAGCACGAAGTCGGGCCGTTCGCGCCGGATGAGGCGTCCGACGCGCAGCCAGTTGAAGGGGTTGACTGTATTGACACAGCGGACGATATGCAGGTCCTCCGGCGGAGGCGTCGTGAGGGTCTGGCTCTGCCCGGGAAAGAGCAGCGCAGGGTATTGCAGCGTGAAGGTGCGGATGTCGACCTGCGCGCCGCGCCGCTGGAACGTGCGGGCCATGATCTCCATGATCGAAGCCAGTCCGCCCCGGTAGGGATGGGCGGGTCCCAAAATCGTAATCTTCATAAGACAAAGATACCCAGAAAGTCGGATAAACCATCGCTTTTGCGGGGAATTTAACAGCCCCGGCACAAAAAGGGGGCCGGGTTCGGGGTCCGGTTCCGGTTCCACAAGGTTGCTCCGGAAAGAGGCGCAGCTGCGCAGACACCGATGGGACAGGCCACCTGACTGGAGTTCCGGGGTGGAGAATCCGGACAGCGGCTCCGGGAAAGGGCACGGCAGTTCCGGGCGGTGATTCCGGGCCGCGGTTCCGGAAAGGAGCGCGACCGCACCGGCCGGCAGGCCAAAGCCCTCCCCCATCGAAGGCTCCGGACAGAAGCCCTCCCGCGCCGAAGGCTCCGGACAGAAGGCCCGGGACAGAAGGCATCCCCGCCGAAGGCTCCGGCGCAACACGAGCGGTACACGGACAAAAAACACGGCCCTTCCTTGAATGGAAGGGCCGCGCTGCGGATCGGATCGAAATACCGCGCCACGGATCGGCTACCGGGTAAGCCGGAGCACCGGATTTACTCCGCGACGGGGAAATCGCCCGTGAAATCCATCTCGAACTGCTTGCCGTCGGGCAGGGTGAAGCGGATGCGGACGGTGTAGTTGTTTTCGCCGTTCTCACCGACAAAATAGCTGCCTTCGAGCGGACGCCGATACTGCGAGTAGTAGTGCACCGGATCCTCGTAGATGAAAATGTAGTCGTCGTTGTGGCTCACGGTGCTGATGTCCACCTCGCTGCCGAGCCAGTAGAGCCGGATGCCGAAGGCGACATAGGTGGTCATCGGCGCGGAGGCGGCCAGCGGCGAGAAGGAGAACATCAGGTACGAGCCGTCGTTGCTGCTCCGCACGCTCAGAATGTCGTAGGACACGCCGTCGAACCGGTAGGTGCCGAGCACCGTCGGAGCCGGGGCCGGCTCATCGTCGTCCGACGAGCAGCCCGTAAGGCCAGCGGCGCCGCACAGCATCGCAAGGGTCCAACCCAGCAGGATGAGCGATCGTTTCATTGCGCGTCGGGGACTATTTTATCACGACGGCCGGGCCGCTGTAGTATCCGTTCAGGTTCTCGTAGTTCGTGAAATCGAGATTCAGCGTCTCGCCGTCGAGCGATACGGTCAGCGTGCCGAACGCCCCGTTGTCGTAGTTCCAGACCGAATCCCCGTATGCGAACTCGATGGTCTTGTAGGTCGAAAGACCGACAGGCTCGCCCGAGAAGGCCTCCTCGGGAGCCGTAATGCGCAAGGCATCGGCCGACTGCATCCCCTCGACCGTCTCGACGCCGCTCTCACCCGAGAGCCAGATGTTCCAGAGCTCGGAGGTGGTGTCCACGACAACCGAAGCGATCGGCGTCTTCACGTCGTCGAAGACAAAGGCGTTCTCCTTGGCCGGCTCGGCGTACATGTCCGTGCATTCGCCGCTGAAGGTGAGCGAAACGGAGATATTCTCCGAGAAGGCGATCGACGCCGAAGCGGCAAACGAAGCCTCGCTGTCGAGACGCGAAATGGAGAAGGTGCCCTCGACACCGGCCGTATCACCGGCTGCGCCGATGATCATGTCACCCGTCGCATTGTCCACGTAGTAGACCTCGAAGTAGGTGGATTCTTCCGTAGCGATGTCGACCGTCCGGCCGTCGATGAGCGACTCGTCGACAAGCAGCACCACATAATAGGAGGCCATCTCGATCTCCTCGAAGTAGTCGATGTCGGCCGGCGTGAAGTAGAAGTAGCCGAACCCGTCTTCCACGGAGTAGAAGGCGGCACGCAGGGCATCCTTGTCGCCGTTGCGCTCGATGTAGTTCTCCTCGGGTTTCGTGCCCTCGAAGACTCCGGCGCCGCGCACGGCAATCGTGCTGCCGTCGGCCAGTTTCAGGTTGATGAAGGCCTCGGCGTTCGTCCCGTCGAAGTCGAAGCGGCAGCTTCCGGATTCGATCGCCTCGGAAAAGCCCGGCCCGGCCCCCTTAAACAGCGGTGCGGAGGCATAGGTGCTGTACAGGGCAAAGCCGTCGGTCTCGGTCATCACGTCGAACTCCCGGTTGCAGAGGCTCGGCAGCACCAGGATCTGCACGTACTCCGCCTCGTTCTCCACGAGCCAGTCGAAGGACTCGGCCCCGGCTACATCCGTCATGGTCACCATCATGTAACCGCTGTATTCGTCGACGAAGATGCCCGTCAGCAGCGTCTGCTCACCGTTGATGACCAGCACACCGGACGTCAGGTCCTCGAGCGCCACCGTCTGCTCGGTATCCGAGCCGTTGCCGCCCCCTTCGTTGCCGTTTCCTCCGTTGTCATTACCACCGTCGTTGTCATCCTTCTGACAAGACGCAAAGGCGACCGTAATCGCCATCAGGGCAAATAAAAACTTTTTCATATTCATCAAGGGTTAAAGGATTTTTCCATTTTTCCTGCGGATCAGTTCTCCCACAGACACGTAATGCGGTGCGCCGGCGCGGCACAGTCGGTGAACTCCGCCGTGATGCGGTAGCGGCCGTCGGGACGCTCGACCGTGAGCGTGCCGCCCGTGATGCGGGCGTAGCGCACCCATTGCCCGGCCTCCATGTACTGGTACCACGTTCCGCTGTTGGAGGTGAACTTGTCGGGATAACCCGGCACGATACGGTACGGCACGATGTCCCCCGGGGTGCCTGTGTCCCTGCTGCCGTCGGCTCTTCCGAACTGCCGGCGCAGCGTGTTCCGTGGTGCCTTATTTGGCGGCCCGCATGTTGTTCAGTGCGTAGGAGGTGCGCAGCAGCTTGGCGGCAGCGGGCTTCGTGGCGGCCTTGCATACGGCAGCAGCCTTCATCGAGCCCGTACCGGCAGCCCGGGTCATTGCGATGTCTCCGGCTACGTGGTATACGGGGAACTCTTTGCCGTATACCGCGTACTGGGTATCGCCCAGAGCGTATACTTCCAGCGAGATAACCTCGAAGGTGCCGCCGTCTGAAAGCTCACCCGCATAGCGCTGGCAGGTGACCTGATCCCCGTTCATGCTGAACGTGTAGGCGGGGTAGGCGCCTGTAACGAGCGAGTACTCCGAGCCGTTGATGAGGCAGTAGGCAGACCACGTCGGGGTGCTTCCCTGATTCTCGGAACCTACGGTGACTCCAGCATAGACCTCGAGATCGCCGTTCTCGTTGACCTCACAGAGGGCCGGGAGCGAGCTGTCCACCTGGCTCCAGCCGTAGAGAACCGTCAGACCCTGCTCCTCCGTGATGGTGAAGTGGAGGTCCATGGGGCGGTTCTCATCATAAGAGGCTTCCAGATACTGCCCGCTGATATTCCACACGAGCGAGCCGGTCGAGGTGGCATCCCATTCGCCGAGCCAGCTACCGGTGTCGGAACCGCCCGCAGCCTCCTTGGTCGTGAAGCTCTTCGTGGCAATGGCCGTCGTGACCGTTCCGTCCGTGTTGAGGCCGAACGCATAGGCTACATGTTCGGTCGAAGACTTGAGGCCATTCGGATCCCATACGTCAACGCCCGTAGACAGCAGCTGCGAGAGAACCTGCTCGAGCGTCATGCCGTACTCCGCACCCATGGTCTCCAGGCTTTCGAGAAGAGCGGCGGAGAAAGCCTCGTCGGAGGTGTGCATCTGGTCGTACAGGCTCTTCTCCATGCAGTCGAAGAAGTAGGTCTTGTCGTTGACCGACGGCGTGCAGGTGATGACTGCACTGCTGGCGGTGATGTCGGAGATGTCGAACGTAAAGGTCATCTCTCCCGTGGGAGGGGTGGTTCCCTCTTCGATGGTGGCCGAGATCGAGGCGTAGTCGGAGTCGGACCACTCGGCCGATCCTGCCGTAGCCTTGACCTTGACGGTGTAGGTTCCCGGCTCGAGGCCCGAGAAGCTTACCGAGGTGACGTTGGTGCTCTTTTCGGCTTCGTTACCGAAGACGTAGCTGTAGCCGGCCGCATGCTCGACGGCCTGCCAGCTGACGGTGAATCCGTCACTGAGCTGCTCCGTGATGTTCAGAACCGGGGTGGCCAGTTTCGAGCTCGGAGCGTCGTTGTCCTCGTTCTTGTCGCAGGACGTCAATGCAAAGGCCAGCAGGCCCGTGCAAAGAAGAGTGAAGAGTTTGTTTTGCCTGGTGTTGAAATTTGTGGTGGAACATGTTCTTTTTCTGCCATTTTGCCGGGAATATCCACCGCGCCGAAATCGTTTCGGGGAGGTCCCGCAAAGCGGTCGACATACCTGGTGCTATTTACAAATTTTAGCAAAATGCCGATTGTCGACGAACAAATATAAGCAAAAAATCTGCGTTTGTACGTTTTTTTTTATTTTTTTGCTTCCGCTCCCCAAAAATTCGGTGACGGCAGCCGATGCCGTCTGCACGGCGACGGAGGACCGTTTGTGTGGCTGTGTTCGGCCCCGGTCGGAGGAAGTCTCCTCTACCTTCAGTAAATAAGGCGGAAAAGCGACCGGTCGCTTTTCCGCCTTTCGGTGCCGGGCGGGCTTCTCCCTTCGGCCCCTCCCGCGACATATTATTATTTGTGTGCGGCCTTGTCGGCGAAATAGAGGTCCAGCAGCTCCTTGGCGGCGATGAACGAGGATATCTTGTCGTCGAGCACCCGCTTTTCGTACTCCCCGATGCGGGCCTCGACGGCCGGATCGTGGTAGAACGAGTTGCGCAGCACCTCGTTGATCGATTCGTACATCCAGTATTTGTTCTGCCGGTTGCGGTTGTGGCGGAAGTAGCCGTTGGCCTGGATGTGGTCGAGGTACTCCTCGACCCCCTTCCATACCTCCTCCAGGCCGCTGCCCGTGACGGCCGACGAGGTGTAGACCTTGGGCCGCCAGCCCGATTCGGGCATGGGGAAGAGGCGCAGGGCCCCCTGGAACTGTGTTTTGGCCAGCTCGGCCTTGTGGATGTTCTCGCCGTCGGCCTTCGTGATGACCATCAGGTCGGCCATCTCCATGATGCCGCGCTTGATGCCCTGCAGCTCGTCGCCGGCGCCCGAAATCTGCAGCAGCATGAACAGGTCGACCATCGAGTGGACGGCCGTCTCGGACTGCCCGACCCCCACCGTCTCGATGAAGATCACGTCGAAGCCCGCCGCCTCGCACAGCACGATCGTCTCGCGCGTCTTGCGCGCCACGCCGCCCAGCGACCCGGCCGAGGGCGATGGGCGGATGAAGACGTCGGGGTTGTGGCTGATGCTCTCCATGCGGGTCTTGTCGCCGAGGATCGAACCGCCGCTGCGCTCCGACGAGGGGTCAATGGCCAGTACGGCCAGCTTGTGGCGCAGCGAGGTGACCATGTTGCCGATGGCCTCGATGAAGGTCGACTTGCCGGCGCCCGGCACGCCCGTGATACCGATGCGCACCGAGTGTCCGGCGTGGGGCAGACACTGCTCGATGATCTCCTGCGCCTGGGCGTAGTGGGCCGGGTTGCTCGACTCGATGAGCGTGATGGCCTGCGACAGCGTCGTGATGTTGCCCGCGAGGATTCCCTCGACGTATTCGGCCGTCGTGAGGTTGCGCCGGCGGCGGCGGACGAAATGGGGGTTGACGATCGGCTGGTTCTCGACCCCTTCGGTGACGTTCAGCGCCGTGTCGTGGTGCATGTCGGCGTACTCCTCCTTTTCAAAGTGGTGTATTTTGGTGAAGGACATGGCTATTGTGTGATTTTATGAAGTAACTGTTTGTTCATCTGCAACGTGTTGCCCATCCACAGAGTCCGCTTCTTCGCGTCGACCAGGACGCCGAACGGCAGGTAGCTGACGCCGAACAGCTCGAAGCCCCGCCCGGCCGTGTCGAGCGCCACGGCGATGCGCGGCGAAAGGTAGGGGCGCAGCAGCGGCGCAATCCGCGCGACGGGCTCCTTCGTGACGACGATCAGCCGCAGGTCGCACTCCGGATCGTCGCAGAGCTTGCGCAGCCGTTCGAGCGTGACGGCCGAGATCTCGTTGGCCGAGTGGTAGAACTCGATGTAGGTCATCGCCGCCGGCGCGGCGTGGTGGTCGTCGAGCCAGACGGTGTGCTTCATCTCGGGGACCCGCTCGCCGAGAGCGAGGTTCTGTGCCGCCGTACCGCCGGGTAGCAGGGCCAGGACGAGCAGCAGGGCAATCACGGTGTGTTTCATGGTGAGCCTTTGTTCGGAGCGAAGATACGAATAATTTGCCGTATTTGCCATATTCCCGGGCTTTTTTCGCCCGATGGCCGGGGCGGAAGCGCTGCGGCGCGGTTTTTCCGGCGCTGCGGGCGCGTGTTCCCTCGCGTATTGCTCCGCGGGTAGATTTCCGGTGAAAATATTGCCAAAAAAGTGCGCCAAAAATTGGCTATTCCGAAAAGATTAGCCTATCTTTGTGTTCGCAAAATAACAGCAAGCGAACAACTATCGGAAAATTCACTAAACTTTAATCTTTATTTGCTATGAAAGTTTCTCATATCGAGCATCTTGGCGTCGCAGTGAAGAGCCTTGATGAAGCGATCCCCTACTGGGAGAACGTGCTGGGTCTGAAGTGCTACGCCATCGAGGAGGTAGCCGACCAGAAGGTCCGCACGGCCTTCTTCATGCTGGGCCAGACGAAGATCGAGCTGCTGGAGCCGACCTCCGAGGACTCGACCATCGCCAAGTACATCGAGAACCGCGGCGTGGGCATTCACCACATGGCACTCGCCTGCGAGAACATCGAGGAGCAGCTTGCCGACGCCGAGGCCAAGGGCATCCGCCTGATCGACAAGACCCCGCGCAAGGGCGCCGAGGGGCTGACCATCGCCTTCCTGCACCCGAAATCGACCCAGGGCATCCTCACGGAGCTTTGCGAGAACAAGAACAAAAAATAACCGGATACGACCGTTCGTGCAACCCGTCCGTGCCTGCTGCGCGGACGGGCTCCCGCGGGTCGGGGCAACCCCTCGCGGCACGGAGGTTTCCAATCATGCAATCACTTAATCACACGTTATGAGCGATATTCAGAACAAGATCAGCCAGCTCATCGAAAACCGCGAAACCGCACGCCTGGGCGGCGGTCAGAAGGCAATCGACAAGCAGCACGAGAAGGGCAAGTACACGGCCCGCGAACGCATCCAGATGCTTCTGGACGAAGGCTCCTTCGAGGAGTTCGACATGTTCGTCACGCACCGTTGCTATGATTTCGGCATGGAGAAGAAGCATGCCTTCGGCGACGGTGTCGTAACCGGTTACGGCACGATCGCGGGACGTCTGGTGTACGTCTTCGCACAGGACTTCACCGTCACGGCCGGCTCGCTGTCGCTGTCGATGTCCGACAAGATCTGCAAGGTCATGGACATGGCCATGCGCAACGGTGCCCCCTGCATCGGCATGAACGACTCGGGCGGTGCCCGCATCCAGGAGGGTGTCAACGCCCTGGCCGGCTACGCCAACATCTTCCAGCGCAACGTCATGGCTTCGGGCGTCATCCCGCAGATCTCGGCCATCTTCGGCCCCTGCGCCGGCGGTGCCGTCTATTCGCCCGCGCTGACCGACTTCATCATCATGAAGAAGGAGACGTCGAACATGTTCCTCACGGGCCCGAAGGTCGTCAAGACCGTCACGGGCGAGAACGTCACGCAGGAGCAGCTGGGCGGCGCCGTGATGCATACGACCAAGTCGGGTGTGGCCCAGTTTGCCGTCGATACCGAGGAGGAGGGCATCGAGCTCATCAAGAAGCTCCTCTCGTACATGCCGCAGAACAACATGGAGGATGCTCCGCTGGCCGTCTGCACGGACCGCATCGACCGTCTGGAGGATACGCTCAACGAGATCATCCCCGACAACGCCAACAAGCCCTATGACATGGCCGAGGTGATCCGCGCCATCGTCGATAACGGCGAGTACCTCGAGTCGGCAGCCAACTACGCCAAGAACATCATCACCTGCTTTGCCCGCTTCAACGGACAGTCGGTGGGCATCATCGCCAACCAGCCGAAGTTCATGGCCGGCGTGCTCGACATCAACGCCAGCCGCAAGGCCGCCCGCTTCGTCCGCTTCTGCGACGCGTTCAACATTCCGCTCGTGACGCTGGTCGACGTGCCGGGCTTCCTGCCGGGTACGACCCAGGAGTACGGCGGCGTCATCACGCACGGTGCAAAGCTGCTCTTCGCCTACTGCGAGGCAACGGTGCCGAAGATCACCGTAACGCTGCGCAAGGCCTACGGCGGTGCCTACATCGTCATGTCGTCGAAGCACATCCGCGGCGACATCAACTACGCATGGCCGACGGCCGAGATCGCCGTGATGGGTGCCAGCGGCGCCGTTGAGGTGCTCTACGGCAAGGAGCTCAAGGAGCTGGCCGACAAGCCCGAGGAGAAGACCGCATTCATCGCCGAGAAGGAGAAGGAGTACAACGACAAGTTCTCGAACCCCTACAATGCCGCCCGCTACGGCTACATCGACGACGTGATCGAGCCGCGCAACACGCGCTTCCGCATCATCCGCGCCCTGCAGTCGCTCTCGACGAAGCGTCTGCAGAACCCGCCCAAGAAACACTCGAATATTCCTCTGTAACGAACCTGCACCATGAGAATGTTATCTGCAATGGATTGGGGCTGGTCCGAGATGCTGTGGGTCGCACTCATCAGCATCTGCCTGGTGTTCGTCGTGCTGGTGCTGCTGGTATGGATCATGAAGCTCTTCGGCTTCGTCTTCGTGCGGCGGCAGGAGGCCGAGTCCGCCGGCAAGCGCATCGTGCCGGGCCAGATCCACGAGGAGGAGATCGCAGCCGTCGCCACGGCGCTCCGCCTCTACAAGGGAGAACTGCACGACCGGGAGTCGGAGGTGCTGACGATTCTGAGCATCAAGCGCGCCTACTCGCCCTGGAACTCGAAAATTCACGGTTTAACAAAGATGCCTGACAGAAAATAAGCATTCAGAATACAATGAAAAACTACTCGTTCAAAATCAACGGACAGAATTACGACGTGCAGATCGACGACGTGAACGAAGCTTCGACGTTGGCGCACGTGACGGTAAACGGCACGGCGTATGAGGTCGAGATCGCCGGCGCCAAGGGCTCGGTCGTGTCGCGTCCCCAGGTGGCCCCCGCACCCAAGGAGGCCAACAGTGCCATGATTACCCCTTCGACGGCGGCTCCTTCGCCGCGTCTGTCGGCCGTGGCCCCCTCGACGGGCTATGCGGTCAAGTGCCCGCTGCCGGGTACGGTGCTGGCCGTGAAGGTCAACGTCGGCGACAAGGTGGCCATGGGCCAGACGCTCGTCGTGCTCGAAGCCATGAAGATGGAAAACAACATCGACGCCGACCGCGCCGGTGTCGTCAAGCAGATCTCCGTACAGCAGGGCGCGACGGTCATGGAGGGTGACACGTTAATCATCATTGAGTAATCCGCATTAACTTCACACGTCCATGTTGCTGACTTCCAATGCTGATTTCGTTGGGGAGAGCCTGCTGAAATTCGTCGATTCCACGGGTATCGCCGGCTTCTTCTCCTCCATGGGGTGGGGTAGTGTCGTGATGATCTTCATCGCCTTCTTCCTGCTCTATCTCGCCATCCGCCACAAGTTCGAACCGCTGCTGCTCTTCACCATCGCGTTCGGCATGCTGCTGACGAACCTTCCGGGGGCGAACCTCTATCACACCGAGCTCTTCGCCGGAGGACACGTGCACTGGGACATCTTCGTCGCCAATGCCGGCCTGCTCGACTACCTCTACCTGGGTGTCAAGCTGGGCATCTACCCGTGTCTGATCTTCGTCGGCGTGGGCGCCATGACCGATTTCGGCCCGCTGATCGCCAACCCCAAGAGCTTCCTGCTGGGTGCCGCCGCGCAGATCGGCATCTTCGTGACGTTCCTCGGCGCATACGCCCTGGGCTTCACGCCCGCGCAGGCCGGTTCGATCGGCATCATCGGCGGTGCCGACGGCCCGACGGCCATCTACCTCACGTCGATGCTTGCGCCCGAGTTGCTCGGCCCGATCGCCGTGGCCGCCTACTCCTACATGGCCCTCGTGCCGGTGATCCAGCCGCCCATCATGCGTGCGCTGACCACCAAGAAGGAGCGGGCGATCCGCATGCGGACGCTGCGTCCCGTCTCGAAACTCGAGCGCATCCTCTTCCCGCTCATCATCGCCGTCATCATCGCGCTGCTGCTGCCGAGCGCTGCGCCGCTGATCGGCTGCCTCATGCTGGGCAACCTGATGAAGGAGTGCGGCGTGGTGGACCGTCTGTCGAAGACCGTGCAGAACGAACTGATGAACATCGTGGTGATCTTCCTCGGCCTTACGGTGGGTGCCACGGCTACGGCCGAGGCGTTCCTGAACCTCCGCACGCTGGGTATCCTCGTGCTGGGCGTCATCGCCTTCGCACTCGGCACGGCGGGCGGCGTGCTGCTGGCCAAGTTCATGAACCTCTTCGCCAAGGAGGGCAACAAGATCAACCCGCTGATCGGTTCCGCAGGCGTGTCGGCCGTGCCGATGGCCGCCCGTGTCTCGCAGATCGAAGGTCAGCGAGAGAATCCCGGCAACTACCTGCTGATGCACGCCATGGGCCCGAACGTGGCCGGCGTCGTTGGCTCGGCCGTTGCGGCTGGTATCCTGCTCTCGTTCCTCGGATAGCGAAGCGCGTTTCTCCAACGGGAGGGCCGGACATGTTCCGGCCCTCTTTTTTGTGCCGTTCCGAGCCGGTTCCCTGCCGTTCCGAGCCGGTTCCCTGCCGTTCGTGCGGTGGCAGCCGGCTGTTCGTGCGGCGGTTTTTTGCCGTTTCCGCGGCGCCCCCTCGCGGCGAGGCGCTGTTGCCGGAGCCGTCGCGGTGCCCGCGGCCCCGAAATGGCTCTCCCTGCGGCACTTTCCATCAAAAAAACTGCAATAAGTCTTTTGCGGATTTGTTATCTGAAAAATTTTTCGTACCTTTGCGCACCCGTAAAGTGCGGGAAAAGGATTACAACAAGTTAAATTTAAACGTAACACACAGTGGATTCATTAAGCTACAAGACTATCTCGGCCAATGCATCGACGGTGACCAAGGAGTGGGTCGTCATCGACGCGACGAACGAGGTATTGGGACGTCTTGCTTCGCAGGTCGCAAAGATCCTCCGCGGCAAGAACAAGCCCAGCTACACGCCCCACGTGGATTGCGGTGACTATGTCATCGTCATCAATGCGGAGAAGGTGAAGCTCACGGGCAAGAAGATGACCGAAAAGGTCTACACGCGTCACACCGGGTATCCCGGCGGCCAGCGCTACGCCACGCCTGCCGACTACCTGGCCAAGAAACCGACTTTCCTCATCGAGAAAGCCGTCAAGGGCATGCTGCCGAAGACCCGTCTGGGCGACAAGCTGCTCACGAACCTGAAGGTTTACGCCGGCCCGGAGCATCCGCACACGGCCCAGAACCCGAAGATCATTAAGTTAAACGAGATTAAGTAAGAGTTATGGAAGTTGTAAACACCGTAGGTCGTCGTAAGGCCGCTGTGGCTCGCGTATTCGTGAAGCCGGGTAATGGTCAGATTACAATCAACCACAAGGAGCTTGCAGCCTATTTCCCGCTCGAGATTCTCCAGTTCCAGGTCAAGCAGCCGCTGCTGGCCACGAACACCGTGGAGAGCTACGACATTGCCATCAACCTCGATGGCGGTGGCATCAAGGGCCAGGCTGAAGCCGCTCGTCTGGGTATCGCACGTGCACTGTGCGAGATCGACGCCGAGATGCGTCCGGTGCTGAAGAAGGCCGGATTCCTCACGCGTGATCCCCGAGAGGTTGAGCGTAAGAAGCCCGGACAGCCCGGAGCACGTCGCAAGTTCCAGTTCAGCAAGCGTTAATCGCACGCACGACCGGATTTTCGGCAAGCACGGCGTCGGTTTTCAAATCGGAAGGACTACCTATTTTATATATGTATTACCGCCCGGTTGCCGCGCCGCGGAAAACCTCCCGGGACCGGAGGCCCCGCTACCCGGAGGGTTGAAGTAAAGAGAATAACCAACAACAAACAGATTGAATTAAAATGTCACGTACAGATTTCAATACTTTATTGGAGGCCGGTGCGCACTTCGGTCACCTGAAGCGCAAGTGGAACCCCAAAATGGCTCCCTACATCTTCATGGAGAAGAACGGCATCCACATCATCGACCTGCACAAGACCGTGATGAAGATCGACGAGGCAGCCGCTGCCCTCAAGCAGATTGCCAAGAGCGGCCGTCGCGTGCTGTTCGTCGCCACGAAGAAGCAGGCCAAGGACATCGTTGCCGAAAAGGTGGCAGCCGTAGGTATGCCTTACGTCACGGAGCGTTGGGCTGGCGGCATGCTGACAAACTTCCCCACCATACGAAAAGCCGTCAAGAAGATGGCGACCATCGACAAGATGACCGCCGACGGCACGTTCGACAACTTCTCCAAGCGCGAGAAACTCCAGATCGCCCGCCAGCGTGCGAAACTCGAGAAGAACCTCGGCTCGATCGCCGACCTGACGCGCCTGCCGGCCGCCCTGTTCGTCGTGGACGTACAGAAGGAGGCCAACGCCGTCAAGGAGGCCAAGCGGTTGAGCATCCCCGTCTTTGCAATGGTAGACACTTGTTGTGATCCGACCGACATCGATTACGTTATCCCTGCAAATGACGATGCCACCAAGTCGATCGCCGTGGTTCTCGACGCCATGTGCGCAGCGATCGCCGAGGGTACCGAGGAGCGCCGCCTCGAGAAGGAGAAGGAGGCCCAGGAGGCCGAGGCTGCCGGTGAGGCTGCCGTGAAGAAGGAGGGCAAACCCCGCATCAAGAAGGCCGTGAAGGCTTCGATCGATGCCGAGGAGCAGGCCGTGAAGGAGGTGGTTGCCGCCGTTGAGACTCCCTATGAGGAGCCGGGTGTTGCAACCGTCGAGACGGCAGCCCCCGCTGCCGAGGAAAAGGCAGAATAATTGCAAGAGTGTTTATCCACAATAACCAGAAAAGTACAAGAACTATGGAAATCAAAGCTGCTGATGTAATGAAGCTCCGCAAGATGACCGGCGCCGGCATGATGGACTGCAAGAAGGCCCTTCAGGAGGCGGAAGGCGACTATGCGCGTGCTCAGGACATTATCCGCGAAAAGGGTAAACTGATCGTTGCCAAGCGTGCCGACCGCTCCGCTACGGAGGGTGTCGTCGTGACGAAGATCGTGGGCCAGAAGGCCTATCTGCTCTGCCTGGCATGCGAGACCGACTTCGTGGCTCAGAATGCGGAGTATGCCGCATCGGCCAACGCCATGCTGGAGGTTGCCGTGAAGAACGACGCTGCCGACCGCGACGCGCTGCTGGCCACGAAGAACGACGAGGGCCGCACCGTCGAGGAGATGGTGACCGAGAAGTCGGGTCAGACGGGTGAGAAGATCGAGCTGGCATACTATGCCCGCATCGAGGCTCCCTTCTGCGACGCCTACGTGCACTTCAACAAGAAGCTCGGCACGATTCTCGGCTTCAACAAGCCGGTTCCCGCCGAGGTGGCCCACACGGTGGCCATGCAGGCTACGGCCATGGCTCCCGTTTCGATCGACGTGGACGACTGCCCGGCCGATGTCGTGGCTCACGAGCGTCAGATCGCCATCGAGGCCATGAAGCAGGATCCGAAGAACGCCAACAAGCCGGAGGAGATCCTTGCAAAGATTGCCGAGGGCAAGATGCGCAAGTTCTTCGAGGAGAACACGCTGCTCAACCAGCTCGTCGTCGGCGAGAAGGAGACGATCCGCGACTACATCCACAAGGCCGACAAGGAGGCTACGGTGGTTGCCTACAAGCGTTTCGCTCTGGGCGAGTAAATCCGAATGTCCCGCGGCCGCAGGGCCGCAAATGAAAGACCTGAACCGTGAGGTTCAGGTCTTTTTTTGTTATCGTCGGACCGCCGTCTGTGGCGGCCGGACCCGCTTCGGGGGCTGCCGGGAGGGTCGGATCTGCTCCGGAGGGGACTGTCGGGGATGCCGGGCAGCCCCGCCGGAAGGAAGATTCAGCCGGAGAAGTCGGGCCCGCGGTCGGTGCTTCGGGGGAGGGAGGGCCGTCCGGCTTTCGGATGGATCAGCGGATGCCGAGGTGCCAGAGGACGCGGAGGAGGAAGCGCCGCAGCCCCTCGGGCAGGGCGAGCCAGCAGCGCGAGAGCCGCTGCCAGCGTTTCCCGTCGCAGGAAAGGGTGCGCCCCGAAGGGCGGATGACCTGCACGACACGGCCTGCGATGTCGGCGCGCGAGCACTCCTCGCGAAGGCGGTAGTTGCCGTCGCCCGCCAGCAGGAAGCGCTCGCCGCGCCGTGCCACGATGCGGTGGAGTACGTGGCGCCCCTTGTAGCGGAAGAGCACGACGTCGCCCCGCTGCGGCTCCTCGCCTGCGCCGTATGCGCGCACGACGACGCGGTCCCTGTCGTTGCGCAGCAGGGGGCGCATGCTGTGGCCCTTCATGCGGATCTGCACGGGCTGTCCCTCGGCGAGCACCGCCTCCACCTGCTCGAAGAAGAGTTCGTTGGGCAGCAGCATGGTCAGCTGAGGTTTTCGTCGGGGAAGATCGTCGTGCAGGCCAGGCGGGCCGCCTCGGCGTCGGGCAGGCATTCGAGGTGGTAGACGGGCACGCGGCGGATGAGTTGCGAGATGATCTCGCAGATGCGGTCCTGCAGCCGCTCGTCGCGTGCGAAGGCCGGGGGTGCCGACGGGATGAGGGCGCCGAGCGCCTCGAGGGTGCGCAGCCGCCGGATGGCGTTGCGGGGGGCCTGCGAGAGCCGCACGATGCCCGCGATGGGAAGCTCCACGTTGTGGTAGCAGGGGGTCTTGCCGCTCCACGGCGAGCCGCAGACGCGGGCTTCGTCACCGAGGATGCGGACGATGGGGCTGTCGTCGTTCAGCAGCCGGGCTCCGGGGATGTGCTCGCGCCACAGCCGCGTGTGGGTGCTCTTGCCCGTGCCGGACTCCCCGAGGAAGAGGACGCCGCGGCCGTGCCAGGCGATCACCGAGGAGTGGAATGCCACGCTGTGGCGGCGCAGGGCCGCGAGGTTGAACATCGTCCAGAGTCCGAAGCGCAGCAGCGCCGGATCGTGGAGCGGGGTGAAGTCGGTCGTGACGTCGGGCATGTCGAACTGCTTGCGGAAGCGGGCCGGGGAGGAGCCGCTGCGCGGCGCCATTTCGAGCAGGTAGCCGGCGGCGTCGATTCCGAAGCGGCAGTCGGCGTCGGCATCCGCGAAGTCGAAATTGTCCAACTCGCGGTAGTCGGCCTGTGCGGGCGGGCAGATGCCCGGGGCGAGCCGCAGCGCGGGGGTCGTATCCGCGATTGTCGCTCCTGCCGCGGGATCGGTCGTGTCGGCCGGTGTGGCCGCAGGGGGGACTGGTGTGGTCGCAGCCGGGTGTGTGCTTCCGGCGGGGAGGCCGTCGGCGCCTTTTGAGGCGCTCCCGGCGGCAAAGGTTTCTATCGCCCGGGCGAAGTGCCCGCCCGGGAGGGTGTCGGGCAGTTCGATCGTAATGCCCGCGATGACGTATTTGCGGTATTTCATTTCTCTCCGAGTGTGATGATGCGGTTGCAGTATTCGAGCGAGGAGGCGCGGTGGGCGATCACGACGATCGTCAGCCCCGCGTGGCGCGCGGCGATCGCGGCGATGGCGCGGTTGATCTCCTCCTCGGTGCGGTTGTCGAGCGCCGAGGTCGCCTCGTCGAAGAAGAGGACGTCCGACGCCCGGTAGAGGGCCCGGGCGATGCCGATGCGCTGGCGCTGCCCGCCCGAGAGGCGGCAGCCGCACTCCCCGATCGGGGTGTCGATCCCCTGCGGCAACGAGGCGATGAAGTCGCCCAGTCGTGCCGCCTCGAGCGCTTCGAGCGCCCGTGTGCGGTCGATCTCCGCGGCGGGCGTGCCGAGGGCGACATTCTCGGCGAAGGTGCCGTCGCAGAGAAAGAGGTTCTGCGAGACGTAGCCGATGCGGTTCTGCCAGGCGCGGCGGTTGGCCGGCGTGAGGGGCGTGCCGTCGATCGTGATCTCGCCCGCCGTCGGGGTGTAGAGCCCCAGCAGCAGGTTGAAGAGCGTCGTCTTGCCCGCACCCGAGGCGCCGCGGATGCCGACCCGCTCGCCCTTGCGGATCGTGAGCGAGAGCCCCTCGAAGAGCGTGCGGTCGCCGTCCTCGAAGCGGAACGCGAGGTCGCGCACGGCGATCTCGTGCTCGAAGGGCAGCTTGTCGGTCGTGCGGCGTTCGGCCTCCGCGGTCGGAGGCTCCGGCCCCGGGACACGGGCTTCGCGCAGGATGTCGATCGTATAGCGGTTGTAGCGGATCGTGGTCCACGACGAGAGGATGCCCCGCACGGAGGGCATGAGCCGCAGCGCCGCCACGGCGAAGACGCCGAAGAGCAGCTGCATCTGGCTGCCGTGCCCGATGCCGAAGGCGACGAGCAGCGCCATGCCGAGCGCCAGGGCGATCTCGGTGAAGGCCGGCGGGAGCAGCCCGATGGCCGTTTCGCGCAGGCGCGTGCGCACAACCTCGTCCATCGCGCGGTCGAACGAGCGGAGCATCTGCGGGAAGGCGGCGTTGATCTCGATGTCGGCATAGCCGCGGAAGGTCTCGACCACCAGGCGCGACTTCTCGCGCTGCGCGCGGTTCTCCTCCTCGCCGTAGCGGTTGATGCGGTTGCGGATCAGTCCGTAGTAGAGCCACGTGCCGGGCAGGAAGACCGCGACGGCAAGCCCTGCGGCGAGCGGCGCGTAGAGCGCCAACGCCGTGAAGAGCAGCACGAAGAGCATCGCTTCGGCGGCGATGGCGGCGGCGGGCTTGAGCACCCCGGCCGTGAAGGCGAGGCAGACGACGTTGACGTTGCGGGCCAGCACGGCGGAGTTCGAGCGCTTGATGAAGCCCAGGCCGCGGTCGTGGTAGGTGATGAAGAGCCGCCGCGAGAGCGTGCGGTAGAGGTCGTAGATATAGCGTCGCTCGGTGCGTGCGAGCACGAGGTTCAGCAGCGACTTGAGGACGATGACGGCGACGACGCCCCCGCAGACGGCCAGGGCGAAGCCGCGGGGCGACGAGATGCCCGAAAGGGCGTAGGCGCGGGCGAGGGGGCCGCTGCCTTCGAGTCCCGCCGGATCGAGCACCAGCACCAGCACGGGCAGCAGCACGGCCAGTCCCACGAGGTTGAGCAGCGCGCGCAGCAGCAGCGTCGCCGCAACGCGCAGCCCGCGGCGGCGGAACGGCGGCGGGATGATGTCGACGATGCCCCCGAGCGGGCGTTCGGTATGCGTGTTATGCTTCATCGGTCACTTTTTCGATATTTCCGCGTTGGACGTACCAGAGGTACCCCTCGACGTCGGTGTAGCCCATTTGCCGCAGCAGGTCGCAGTATTCGCGGATCTGGCGGCGGTAGCGTGCCGCCTCGTGGCGGCCGAACTTGTAGTCGACGACGACGGCGCGCCGTCCGGCGGTCATCACGCGGTCGGGACGCCGGATCGTGCGCTCCCCGGCGGACGCTTCGGACGGGAGGATGATCTCCTGCTCGTTGCGCACGCGCTGCCACCCGCCGCCGAACCATTCGTGCACGACGGGATGCCCGAGCGCCCGGGCGATCGTCTCGCGCAGGGTCTGCGCCTCGGCTTCGGAGAGCGTGCCGTCGGCCGTCATGCGCTCCACGGCGCGGCGGATCTGCTCCTCGTCGTCGGCCTGCTCGAAGGCGCGGTGCATCAGGATGCCGAAGTTGCGCGGCGAGAGCTCCACCTCGTCCTCCTCCTCGAAGTAGCGCTGCGAAGGGAGCCGCAGCCGCAGGTCGGCCTGCGAGGTGGCGTAGCGTTCCAGCACGACGTGGCGGCCCCCCGAGGCGGCCCCCCGCTCGGCGACGGGTCTCGCGAATTCGCCGAACTCGAAGCGCTCGCCCCGCTCCGTGCAGCTGCAGCGTCCCTCGAGCCCGTCGAGCAGGGCGCGGTCGCCCTCCGTCGGGATGCTCTGCCGCAGCAGGGCCCCCACCGTGCGGGCGCTGCGCCGCGGCAGGAAGACGTGGAGCGACTCCTTGGCGCGCGTGAGCGCCACGTAGAGCAGGTTGATGTTGTCGACATGGGCGTAGACCTTCTCGCGGTAAAACTCCTCCGAAAAGCCCGATTCGGCCATCGACTGCCGGAACCGCACGGGCACGCACCCCGCATCGGAGCCTTCGCCGCGGGCCGCCGCCCAGACGATGTTCGTGACGCCGCCCGCCTTCGGGTCGAGCTGCCACGAGCAGTAGGGGATCAGCACGGCGCTCTTCTCGAGCCCCTTGGCCTTGTGGACGGTCGTGATCTCGACGGCCGAGGCCGAGGCCTCGACGCTCAGCGAGCGGCCGCTGCCCATGGAGTCCCACCATTGCAGCCAGAGCGGTATGTCGGCGATCTTCGACGAGCAGAAGGCGATGATCTGCTCGTGCACGGCCTGCAGGTAGGCCGTCTGGCGCCGGTCGCCGGCGATGTCGTGGCGCATGACGATGCGCTCGAACGCCTCCTCGGGCGAGAGCAGGCGGATCGAGCGGAAGAAGGTGCGCTCCTCGTCGTCGAGCGGGCGGTCGAAGGCCCGGCCGAGGTAGTGGTTGTAGACGGCGCGGTGGAGCGAGTCGTCGGGGTTGAGTGCCAGGCGCAGCGCCGCGGCGATGAACGAGGCGACGGGGGCATTGCCCACGACGAGCGCCTCCTGCGTCATGACGTCGAAGCGGTAGCGCTCCTCGGTGTTGCGGCGCTTGAACTCCAGCAGCTCGGCGGCGACCTTCGCGCCGTCCGTCGCCCCGCGCACGAGGATCATGATGTCGCCCGGGCGGAACCCGCGGTCGAGCAGCTCGCAGATGCGCTCGACGACGGGCGGGCGCTCGTCGAATGTCTCGACCGAGACGTAGCCCGGATGCGCCCCCGTGCGGCGCGGCTGCTGCGCATGGTCGCGGTAGGCGTCCGCGAGGGTGTTGGTGAGCTCGGCGGCCGTCTGCGGCGAGAGGTCGCCCCGCGCGGCGGCCTCGGAGAGCGTGCGGTTCAGCTCGTCGTTGTCGCTGCGGACGATGCGCTCGATGATGCGGTTGTTGAACTCCACGACCACGGGCAGACTGCGGTAGTTCTCCTGCAGGGCGACCACCTGCGTGTCGGCCGCCCCGAGCGCCTCGCGGGCCGCACCGTGCAGCAGCCGCCAGTCGCCGCCGCGCCAGCGGTAGATCGACTGCTTGATGTCGCCGACGAGCAGCACCGCGGTCTCGTCGGGCGCGGCCTGCGCCATGGCGTTGCGCAGCAGTGGCAGGAAGTTCTCCCACTCCTTGACCGACGTGTCCTGGAACTCGTCGATCATGAAGCGGTCGAAGCGGTTGCCGACCTTTTCGTAGATGAACGGCGCGTCGTTGTGACCGATGAACTCCGAGAGGACGTATTTCGTTTCGGAGAGGAGCATCGTGTTCTGCGCGTCGCAGAGCTCCTGCACGCGCGCATAGAGGTCCGAGAGCAGGGCGAAACTGCGGTAGTTCTCGCGCAGCAGGTCGCACGTGTTCCATAGCCGGACGTTGCGCTCGTAGAGCTCGCACAGGCGGCGCAGCAGGGGTTGCAGCTGCGGTCGGAGACGCTGCGACGGCGTCCCCGCCTTGCCCCAGCGCGCATCGTCCGTGCAGGCCGCCTCGACACGGCTGCCGTAGCGGTCGGTCGAGCCTCCGGCCACGGCGTAGAACCACGCGGCAAAGCCCTTCTCCCTGTAGGGAAAGTCGGCGACGGAGCACCCCGCGGCGGCGATTATGCCGACGGCCTCCGCGGCCGTGCGGCGCAGCTCCTCGCGGCTGCGGGCTGCCTCGGCGCTCATGCGGCCGACGATGCGGCGCAGCTCCTCGCGCGGACGCGCCGCGGCGAGCGTTTCGCGGTTGCGCTCCTTGAAGAGCTCGGCGCCGAGCGTGAGGATGCTCTCGCGGATGTCCCACTTGAGCCCCTCGTCGATGCGCTCCTGCACGAAGTCGCTCATCCAGCGCTGCAGCCCGCTGTCGGAGGCGATCTGCTCGATGAGCGTGTCAGCCCCCTGCGCCAGCACGGGCGCCGTCTCGATCTCGACCGTGTAGTTCAGGTCGATGCCCAGCTCCTTGATGAAGGCGCGCAGGATGCGCTGGAAGAAGGTGTCGATGGTCAGTACCGTGAAGTGCGAATAGTCGTGCAGGATGTGCGAGCGCACCTCGCGGGCCCGGCGGCGCACCGTCGCGGCGTCCATGCCGAGTTCACGGCAGAGCGGTTCGAGGTAGCTGCTCGCGGCACCCGACGCCAGGGCGTGGATCTCCTTCAGAATGCGCGTCTTCATCTCCTCGGTGGCCTTGTTGGTGAAGGTCACGGCGAGGATGTGGCGGTAGCGCGTCGGCTGCTCCACGGTGTCGTGCACGTATTTGTAGGCGAGCTGGTAGGTCTTGCCCGACCCGGCGCTCGCATTCAGAATCTTCGCTCTCACTCTCCGAAAAGTCGTTTCAGGAGCTAAAATTACAAAACAAATCCCGAACGGCCGTGGCATTTGGGGATATTTTCGTAAATTAGCAGACGAAAAAAATGCTTCCAGAGATGAAAAAACTGTTTTTCAGCATCGTGATGATCGCCGCGGCACTCGGTGCCCGGGCGCAGCAGACGGCCCCGGCCGCCGCGGAGAAGAGCGAGTGGCTGCCGGCCTTTACGCGCGTCGAGGCGAGCGGCGCGTTCGATGTGGTTTTCGAGCGCGTGCCCGACAGCGAGGCCCCGAAGATCGTCTACGACACGAAGGGTTCCTATACGACGAAGTTCCGCGCCGAGGTCAAGGACCGCGTGCTCCACATCCGCGAGCGGATCGACTCGCGCCGGCCCGAGCGCACGCAGGTGCGCGTCTGCTACAATACGCTCTCGTCGTTTGCGCTGACCGACGCGAAGGCGTCGCTTGCCGATACGCTGCGCCAGTCGCTGTTGGACGTCGCCCTTGCCGGCGGCGCCTCGCTCGAGGGGGCACTCGAGGTGCAGGACCTCGACATGAGCGTCTCGGACAAGGCCTCGGCCCTGCTCGGCGGCAGCGCCCGCTACCTGACGCTCCAGGCGTCGGGCGGCCAGGTCAACGCCGCGGAGCTGGAGACCATGTCGGCGCGCGTCAGCGCCCAGAGCAACGCCGAGGTGCGCGTGTGGGTCACGGACCGGCTCGAGGCACGGACCTCGACCGGGGCGGTGCTCCGCTACAGGGGTGAGCCGGCCATTGTCCGGACCGCGCTCAAGTTCATGGGCGGGGAGATCAAACCCCTGGAGTAGCCCATGAAGGGCTTTCTGGAGGAGGTCGCCGCGGACCTCTACGCCCGCTACGGGGAGGAGCTGTCGGAATGCGAGGTGCTCTTCCCGTCGCGGCGTGCGCGACTCTTCTTCACCGAGGCGCTCTCCCGCATCGCACGGCGTCCGATGTGGCAGCCCGCATGGGTGACCGTCGACGATCTGATGACCGAAATCTCGGGGCTGGAGACGGGCGATCGCGTGCGTCTTGTCACGGAGCTCTACAAGGTCTACTCGCGCTACCACGACGAGCCCTTCGACCGCTTCTACTTCTGGGGCGACATGCTGTTGGCGGATTTCGACACGATCGACAAATACCTGATAGACGCCCGCGAGCTCTTCCGCAACATCTCGGACATCAAGGAGATCGAGGCCGACATCTCCTACCTCACACCGCAGCAGCTGCAAATCCTGCGCTTCTGGTCGACGCTCGGCCCCGAGGCCGACCTCTCGGAGGAGAAACGCCGCTTCCTGGCCATCTGGAAGACGCTTTACCCGATCTACGGGGAGTTCCGCGCCCGCCTTGCGGAGCTCGGCATCGCCTACAACGGCATGGTGCAGCGCGCCGCCGCGGAGCGCATCCGCACGGGCGAATTCTCGTTCGACCGGCCGCGGCGCTTTGTCGTTGCGGGTTTCAACGCTCTCTCGGAGTGTGAAAAACGGCTCTTCCGCTTCCTCGCGACGGCCGCCGAGACCGATTTCTACTGGGACTGGGACGATTACTACGTGAACGACCCCGAGCAGGAGGCCGGGATGTTCGTGCGCGAGAACCTCGCGCTCTTCCCGCCGCGCGCCGGCGCCGTGTCGCATGACAACATGGCCCGGCCGAAGCGGATCGAAGCCATCGCGGCCGTCTCGAATGCCGTGCAGTGCAAGTATGCCGCCGAGCTGCTGGCCGAGCTGCTGGCCGAACGGCGCCGCACCGAAGGCCCCGATGCCCGGCTGGGCCGCGAGACGGCCGTGGTGCTCACCGACGAGAACCTCCTGCTGCCGCTGCTCTACGCCCTGCCGGCGGAGATCGGGCGCGTGAACGTCACGATGGGCTACCCGCTGCGGGCGAGCTTGGCCTATACCTTTGTCGAACGCCTCCTGGAACTGCAGGCCCACCGCCGCCGCAGGGGCGACGGCTGGAGCTTCTACCACAGCGACGTGGAGGGGCTGCTGGCCCATCCCTACGTTGCGGAGAGCGATGCCGTGCTGACCCGCTCCCTGCAGGAGGAGATCGTGCGCGAACGCCGCATTTCGGTCGATGCCGCGTGGCTCGGGCGGAACGACCTGCTGCGGCAGCTCTTCACCCCGGCCGGGGAGTGGCGCGCGCTGTCGGACTACCTGCTGCGGTGCGTCGGCGCCGTGGCCCGGCGTCCCTACGAGGGGGACGACGCCCGGCAGCGGGTCGAGTTTCTGGCCGTGCTCTCCGAGGAGATCACCAAGCTACGCAACTCGCTCGATGCGTGCGACGTGGAGCTGACGACGGAGGTCTACGCCTCGCTGCTGCGCCGCCACCTGCAGACCGTCCGCATCCCCTTCGAGGGCGAACCGCTCGAGGGCATTCAGATCATGGGTATCCTCGAGACGCGCAACCTCGAATTCGAGCACGTGCTGCTGCTCTCGATGAACGACGACAACTTCCCCGGCAACCTCATGGGACAGGGGTCGTTCGTCCCCTACAACCTGCGTGCGGCCTTCTCGCTGCCCACGCCCGAGCACCACGAAGGGGTCTACGCCTACTATTTCTACCGCCTGATCCAGCGCGCGTCGGATGTCCGGATGCTCTATTGCGCCCATGCCGACGACAAGTCCACGGGCGAGCCGAGCCGCTACATCCACCAGATAGACTACGAGAGCGGTCTGCCCGTTGCGCGGGTCGAGGTCGGCGTCGACGTGAACCTCGCAGAGACGGCCCCCATCGAGGTGGCCAAGGATGCCGCCGTGATGGCGTCGCTCGAACGCTTCGTCTCGCCCGAAAGCGAGGCGGCGCTCTCGCCGACGGCCTTTTTCCGCTACGTGGCCTGCCCGCTGCGCTTCTACTTCCACTCCGTGGCGCGGCTGCGCGTCGACGACGAGGTGAGCGAGGAGATCGACGCCCCGATGTTCGGCACGATCCTCCACGCCGCGGCGCAGGCGCTCTATACGCCGCTGGTGGGGGAGCATGCCCCCGGTGCGACGCTGCGGGCGCTGCTCCGCACGGATGCCGCCGACCGGGCCGTGACGCGGGCGATCAACCTCAACTACCTGTGCGACGAACAGGCCGTCGCGGACGACTATACGGGCAACCTGCTGCTCGTGCGTGACATCGTGACGCGCTACCTGCGCGGCGGGGTGATGCCCTACGACGCCGCGCACGACGCCTTCACGGTCGAGGCGCTCGAACAGCAGGTGGCGCATGCCTTCCCCTTTGATGCCGGCGGCCGGCGGCTGGAGATGAAGTTCGCGGGTATTGCCGACCGCATCGACCGCCTCGACGACGGCACGCTGCGGGTGGTGGACTACAAGACGGGTGCTGCGCATCTCGACTTCGCGGGGGTGGAGAGCCTCTTCCGCGGGACGGGCAAGCAGCGCCTCTCGAATATCCTCCAGACGCTGCTCTATGCGATGATCCTCTACCGCACGCGGGGTATCGATGCCGTGCCGGCGCTCTATTACGTGCGCAACATGCACGGCGAAGACTACTCGCCGTTGCTCGTCGACCGCGAGACGGGCCTCTGCGGCGCGAGCTACGCGCTCTACGCCGGGCGCTTCGAGGAACTGTTGCGCGAGACCCTTGCCGAGCTGTACGACCCGGCGGTGCCGTTCCGGCAGTGCGACGATCCGGATACGTGCCGGTTCTGCGATTTCAACGTGATCTGCAAGCGGTGACGCAGCCGTCCCGCCCGTCCCCGGTGCCGTGAAAACGCCCCGCAACTTTACCGGTTGCGGGGCGTTTGTTTCGGCCGGGCGTGGTGCCGTCGGAATCTCTCTCCGATCGCAGTCAGAGCCTTACGCGGATGTAGGCCGCACCGCTGCGGCGTGCCGCTTCGAGACCGATCTCCGAATCCTCGAAGATGAGCGTCTCGGCGGGGGTGCACCCCTCGCGGCGCATCGCCTCCAGGAAGCAGTCCGGGGCCGGTTTCGGCGTCGGGATGTCGAGCCCCGAGAGGATGCCGTCGACACGCCCCAGCGGAGCGTCGGCCGCTCCGTGCACTCCGTCCGTCCCGTCCGACCGGTCTGCGGGGACCTCCCCGGCCGGGCCGCCGAGCCCGAGGTGGCGCATGACGTGCTCGATGTTGGCGCGGCTGCCCGTCGAGACGATCCACACCCGGCCGCCGCCCCGCTGGAACTCCCGGCAGAAGTTCCACAGCGGTTCGTTGAGCCGCACGGTGTCGAAATAGTCGGGGTAGAGGGCGATCTTGCGCAGCCGCAGCCGCTCGCGCTCCGCCGCGTCGGCGATGCCTATCCGCGAGAGGAACTCCTCGCAGCGCATGCCGAAGTAGCGGGCCGCGTACTCCTCTTCGGTGAGCGTGTAGCCCGCCTCGCGGAGCGTCTGCAGGTAGGCCAGCGTGTTGGCGCGCCGCGTGTCGGCCAGCGTGCCGTCGAAATCCAGCAGGATGAGTTTCAGTTGCATGGGCAGGTCTGGTTTCGGATCGTGGAGGCAGCCCCGGGTGTCAGTCGAAGGACTGCATGCCCGACTGGGCGATGCGGATCATCCGCTGGTACTCCGTGGGCGAGAGCTCCATGAAGAAGTAGTGGATCGGATCGACGCGCATGCCGTTCAGGCGCACTTCGTAGTGCAGGTGCGGGGCCAGCGAGAGGCCCGTGTCACCCGACAGGGCGATGATGTCGCCGCGGCGCACCTGCTGTCCGCGGCGGACGTTGATCTTCGAGAGGTGGCTGTACTGCGTCTGGTAGCCGTTGCCGTGGTCGATGACGACGGTCTGCCCCTGCGTCGAGTGGCGCAGCGCCACGCTGCTTACGGTGCCGTCGGCCGTGGCGAAGACGCGCGATCCCTCGGGAATGGTGTAGTCGACGCCCTGGTGCGATTGCAGGGTCTTGTAGAAGGGGTGGATGCGCATGCCGTAGGAGGCCGTGAGCAGCGTCAGCTGCTTGTTGATGACGGGCTGGATGGCCGGAATGTTGTCGCAGCGGCGCCCCGTCGAGTCGATCCGCGCCTGCAGGGCGAGGTAGCTCGCGGCCAGGCGGTCGAGCCGCCCCTCCATGTCGGCCACGCGCTCGCGCAGCTCGCGCTTGAGCTGGCGCGTCGAACGACCGACGATGCGCTCGTAGGTGGCCGCCTGCTTCGTCTCGTACTCCGTGTCGAAGTCGTAGGGGTCCGACTCGAAGAGGATGCGGAAGACGCTGCGGTCGCGGGCCGAGAGGTTGTCCACGACGTGCATGAGCGAGTCGTAGCGCGCCTCGAGTGCCGCATATTCGGTGCGCAGACGGTCGGTCGAGTGCTTGAGCGAGTACTCGAACGGCGTATCGAAGAAGATCGAAAAACCGAGGTAGTACAACACCGCGACGCCGAACCACACGAACAGGTGGACCGTCGCGCGGATGACGCGCTGGCGGCGGCGTTTGCGGCGGCGGAGCCGCTTGAAATCCTTTTTGCCCGTCATGTCAGTAGACTTCAAAGTTGGTCTCGCGCATGCGTTCCATCAGGTCGTTGTACTCCTCGGGCGTCATGTCGCGGTTGAAATAGTTGATCGGGTTGACCGGCACGCCCTTGTGGATCACTTCGTAGTGGAGGTGGGGGCCCGTCGAGCGGCCCGTGTTGCCCGTCAGGGCGATGGTCTGCCCGCGCTTGACCTTTTCGCCCGGCGTGACGAGCACCTCGTTCAGGTGGGCGTAGCGGGTCTGGTAGCCGAAGCCGTGGTCGATGAGCACCTGCCGGCCGTATCCGCCGTTGAAGCCCGAGGAGGAGGCGATCTTCACCACGCCGTCGCCCGTGGCGTAGACCGGCGTGCCGCGGTCGCAGCCGAAGTCGATGCCCGTGTGGGCCTGCACGCGGTGCAGCACGGGGTGGTAGCGGCGCGGCGAGAAGGCGCCGATGTGGTTGTTGTGCAGCGCCGAGCGGTCGATGGGCCAGATGGCCGGCACGGCCGCCGCGAGCTGCTCCTTGTCCTGCGAGAGGGTCTGCAACTCGTCCATCGAGACCGATTCGAGGTAGAGCGTGCGGGCCAGGGCGTCGAGCTGCCGCCACGTCGAGATCATCAGCGGCGCGAATTCGTCCTCCTCGAGCGGTGTGTACTTCGAGGCGGGGTAGGGCTGCCAGATGCCCGGCAGCGAGAGCGTGTCGGTCGAGAAGAGCGGACGGTAGACGTAGTTGTCGCGGTGGCGCACGGCATCGACCCGCCGCTGGGCCGTGCGGATGCGCTCCTGCAGGATGCGGTAGCGGATGATCAGCTCGCGGTTGTCGCGGTTGATGCGGTAGATCTTCGGTGTGTAGAAGAAGTAGGAGAAGAGGACGTTGGCGATCGAGACGAGGATGAATCCGATGAGGATTTTGCGGATCAGGCGGTAGGTGCGCAGCCGGAACGCGGCGCTCACGACCTCGCGTGTCAGCACCTGCGCCTCGTGCGTGAGCACCTGTGCCTCGTGTGTGAGGCGCCGGGTGGCGGATGTCTCCTCTTTTTGCGTCATCGGTGGAATTTTCTCTCTCGGCAATGGTGCAAATTTAGCTTTAATTGTGTAATTTTGCAACCCGAACCGAATAACGCGGAAAACAAACAAAACGGTATATATGGAATCGAATAAAATTCGTCAGGCCTTTCTGGACTTCTTCGCATCGAAGGGCCACGTGATCGTGCCGTCGGCCCCGATGGTCGTCAAGGGAGACCCCACGCTGATGTTCACCAACGCGGGCATGAACCAGTTCAAGGACATCTTCCTGGGCAATGCGCCCCGCAAGTATCCGCGCGCGGCCGACACGCAGAAGTGCCTGCGCGTGTCGGGCAAGCACAACGACCTGGAGGAGGTCGGCCACGACACCTACCACCATACGATGTTCGAGATGCTGGGCAACTGGTCCTACGGCGACTACTTCAAGAAGGAGGCGATCGCGTGGGCCTGGGAGCTGCTGCACGACGTCTACCACCTGCCGGCCGAGCGCATGTACGCCACCGTCTTCGAGGGCTCGGAGGAGGACGGTGTGCCCTTCGATCAGGAGGCCTACGACTACTGGCGCCGCTTCCTGCCCGAGGATCACATCATCCGCGGCAACAAGCACGACAACTTCTGGGAGATGGGAGAGACGGGACCGTGCGGTCCCTGCTCGGAGATCCACTACGACCTGCGCGACGAGGCCGAGATCGCCGCGAAGCCGGGCCGCGAGATGGTCAATGCCGGCCACCCGCAGGTGATCGAGATCTGGAACCTGGTCTTCATGCAGTTCAACCGCAAGGCCAACGGCTCGCTCGAGGAGCTGCCCGCGCGCAACGTCGATACGGGCATGGGCTTCGAGCGCCTCTGCATGATTCTGCAGGGCAAGAAGTCGAACTACGATACGGATGTCTTCCAGCCGACGATCGGCCGCATCGCGGCGCTGGCGGGCAAGCGCTACGGCGAGGACGAGAAGGTCGACGTCGCCATGCGCGTGATCGCCGACCACCTGCGCGCCATCGCCTTCTCGATTGCCGACGGGCAGCTGCCCTCGAACGTCAAGGCCGGCTACGTCATCCGCCGCATCCTGCGCCGCGCCGTGCGCTACGGCTATACCTACCTCGGCTTCACGGAGCCGACGATCTGCAAGCTCGTGGCCGGGCTGGTCGAGCAGATGGGTGGCCAGTTCCCCGAGCTGAAGGCGCAGCAGGCGCTCATCGAGAAGGTCATCGAGGAGGAGGAGACGTCGTTCCTGCGCACGCTCGCCACGGGCATCAACCTGCTCGACGGCGTCATCGAGCGCACGCGCCGCGAGGGCAAGACGCTCATCTCGGGCAAGGATGCCTTCGTGCTCTACGATACGTTCGGCTTCCCGATCGACCTGACGGAGCTCATCGCCCGCGAACAGGGCGTCGGCGTCGACCTGGAGGCCTTCGAGAAGGAGCTGCAGACGCAGAAGGAGCGCTCGCGCAACGCCGCGGCCGTCGATACGGACGACTGGGTGGAGCTCATGCCGCTCAAGGAGAGTGTTTTCACGGGCTACGACACGCTCACCGACACGGTGCACATCGCCCGCTACCGCCGCGTGACCTCCAAGGGACGCACCTCCTACCAGCTGGTCTTCGACCGCACGCCCTTCTACGGCAATTCGGGCGGTCAGATCGGTGACGTCGGCTACATCGAGAGTGCCAACGAGCGCATCGCCGTGGTGGCCACCGAGAAGGAGAACGGCCAGATCATCCAGATCGTCGAGCAGCTGCCCGAGAACCCCGTCGCGGAGTTCCGGGCGGTGGTCGATGCCGAGAAGCGGCAGGCTGCGGCCAACAACCACACGGCCACGCACCTCATGCACGAGGCGCTGCGCAAGGTGCTCGGCACGCATGTCGAGCAGAAGGGTTCGATGGTGACGCCCGAGATGCTGCGTTTCGACTTCTCGCACTTCCAGAAGGTGACGCCCGCCCAGCTGCGCGAGGTCGAGCAGCTGGTCAACCGGGCCGTGCGCGCCGACTATCCGCTCGAGGAGAAGCGCGACGCCACGAAGGAGGAGGCCGCGGCAGCCGGTGCCATGATGCTCTTCGGCGAGAAGTACGGCGACCGGGTGCGCATGGTGCGCTTCGGTACGTCGGTCGAGCTGTGCGGCGGTACGCACACGCGGGCCACGGGTACGATCGGACTCTTCAAGATTCTGAACGAGAGCGCCATCTCGGCCGGCGTGCGCCGCATCGAGGCCGTCACGGGCGAACAGGCCGAGCGGATTCTCTACGCGGCCGAGGATACGCTCACGAGCCTGGGCGAGGCGCTGCACAACTCGCAGGTCGAAACCGCCGTGCGGAAGATGCTCGAAAGCAACGACGCCCTCTCGAAGGAGGTCGAGTCGATGCGCCGCGAGCAGGTGGCGCAGTGGGCCGAGAAGATCGCCGCCTCGACCCCCGTGCGCGAGGGAATGCAGCTCATCGCCATGCAGACGGACCGCCGGGCGGACTTCATCAAGGACCTGGCCTACAATTTGCGGAGTCGTTCTCCGCAGCTGGTCTTCGTCGTGGGGACGGTCAGCGAGGGCAAGCCGTCGCTGACGGTGATGCTCGGCGAGGAGATCACCTCGCGCGGCGTGAACGCCGGGGCCGTCGTGCGCGAAGCCGCGAAGCTCATGCAGGGCGGCGGTGGCGGTCAGGCCTTCTTCGCCACGGCCGGCGGCAAGAACCCCGACGGCCTGCAGGCGGCCATCGACAAGGCCGTGGAGCTGATCCGCGCACAGATAGCATAAGCTGCGGCTGCGGAGGACGCAGCCACGGAAACAAACCTGTATAATCGTTAAAAATCATACCGTTATGAGCAACAAAAAAGTTCTTCTGATGATTCTCGACGGCTGGGGCATCGGCCACCACGACAAGGCCGACGTCATTTCGACGGTGCACCCCGCCTATATCTCGGCCATGACCGAGCAGTATCCCCACGCCCAGCTGCGCACGGACGGCGAGAATGTCGGACTGCCCGACGGACAGATGGGCAACTCGGAGGTCGGACACCTCAACATCGGTGCCGGCCGCGTGGTCTACCAGGACCTCGTGAAGATCAACCGGGCCTGCCGTGACAACTCGATCCTGAAGAATCCCGAGGTGGTCAAGGCGTTCGAGTACGCCCGCGCCAACGGTGTCGGCGTCCACTTCATGGGCCTGACCTCGGACGGCGGCGTGCACTCGTCGCTCGAGCACCTCTTCAAACTGTGCGACATCGCCCGCGAATACGGCGTGGCCGACAAGACCTACGTGCACTGCTTCATGGACGGCCGCGACACCGACCCGCACAGCGGCAAGGGTTTCATCGAGCAGCTCGAGCAGCACCTCGCACAGACGGGCGGCCGGATCGCCACGGTCATCGGCCGCTACTACGCCATGGACCGCGACAAGCGCTGGGAGCGGGTGAAGATCGCCTACGACGCCCTGGTCGAGGGCATCGGCGATCAGCGCGTGACGGACATGGCGGCCGCCGTGCAGCACTCCTATGACGAGGATGTGACCGACGAGTTCATCAAGCCGATCGTGCGCGTCGACGGCAAGGGCGAGCCCGTGGGGCTGATCCGCCCGCACGATCTGGTGATCTTCTTCAACTACCGCAACGACCGCGCCCGCGAGCTGACGATCGTCCTCACGCAGGAGGAGATGCCCGCGGCCGGCATGCACACCATGCCGCTCTACTACTGCTGCATGACCCCCTATGACGCCAAGTTCACCGGGCTGCACATCCTCTTCGACAAGGCCGACGTGCCCGATACGATCGGCGAGTGGATCTCCAAGCAGGGGCTGAAGCAGCTGCGCATCGCCGAGACCGAGAAGTACGCCCACGTGACCTTCTTCCTCAACGGCGGCCGCGAGGAGAAGTTCGAGGGCGAGGAGCGCATCCTGGTCGCTTCGCCGAAGGTGGCCACCTACGACCTGCAGCCCGAGATGTCGGCTCCCGAGGTGGCCGACAAGCTGGTTGCCGCGCTGGGCGAGCGGAAGTTCGACTTCATCTGCCTGAACTTCGCCAACGGCGACATGGTGGGCCACACGGGTGTCTACGACGCCATCGTCAAGGCTGTGAAGGCGGTCGACAAGTGTGTCGAGAAGGTGGTTGAGGCGGCCAAGGCCAACGGCTACGAGGTGGTGATGATCGCCGACCACGGCAATGCCGACAACGCCATCAATCCCGACGGTACGCCCAATACGGCGCACTCGCTCAATCCGGTGCCCATCGTTGTGGTTTCGGACCGCGTGAAGGCCGTGCACAACGGCATCCTGGCCGACGTGGCTCCCACGGTGCTGAAGCTCATGGGGCTGCCGCAGCCCGAGGAGATGACCGGCAAGGCACTCGTCGAGATGAAGTAACCGACCCGAAGCGGGGGGCCTGGCTCCCCGCCGAAGACCGAATCCCGGGAAATGTCCGTTTCCCGGGATTTTTTTGTACATTTGCGGGTTCCTTTAAGTGATGTTTATGAGGAAATTGGTTGTTAACTATCTGATTTTCATTGTCGGACTCTATTTTCTCGCGGCGGGCATCGTGCTCATCCTCCGCTCGTCGCTCGGGACGACCCCCATTTCGAGCGTGAATTACGTGTTGAGCCTCCATACGCCGTTGACGCTGGGCGCCTGGACCTTTCTGGTGAACCTGCTGCTTATTGCCGGGCAGTTCTGGTTCGTGCGCGACCGCATGACGCGCCGCCGCACGGTCGAGATTCTCCTGCAGCTGCCCTTCTCGTTCCTTTTCGGCTTCTTCATCGACCTCAACATGGCGCTGACGGGCGGTTTGCAGCCCCAAAGCTACTTCATGGCGATCGTCTTCCTGCTGTGCGGATGCCTGATCCAGTCGGTCGGCGTCGTGCTGGAGATCAAGCCCCGGGTGGCGATGATGAGCGCCGAGGGCTTCGTCAACTTCGGGTCGCAGCGCTACGGCAAGGATTTCGGACGCTTCAAGGTCGCCTTCGACGTCTCGCTCGTCACGATCGCGGCCGTGCTGTCGCTCGTACTGGCCCGGCAGGTGGAGGGCGTGCGGGAAGGTACGGTCATCGCGGCACTCGTCACGGGCTACATCGTCAATTTTCTGAATCGCCGGGTGATTACCCGGGCCATGCTCCGGCGTGTGCTTCCCCGCCGCGCCGAGGCTGCCCGATAGGGCCTTCCGGCCGATATGCAAAAAAAGGTTCCCGTACTTGGGAACCTTTTTTTCGTTGTCGTGTGACCGGAGGTCAGTAGAGCTCGATCAGTTCGTAGCCGTTGCCCACGGCCGAGAGGTAGCGCAGGAACTCCTCGCGCGGAATGACCACCGTGGCGCGGTTGTCGTTGGGATGAAACGACAGGGCGGGCCACGCGAGCAGCTGCCGGTCGAGGAAGAGGTGCACGTGGTGCGTCGGGTCGTTGATGAGCCCGAAGGGTGAGACCGACCCGGGCCGCAGCCCGAGCCAGCGGGCCATGCGCTGCTCCGAGGCGAACGACAGCTTGCCCTGCCGCAGGCGGTGCTCCAGGTCGTGGATCGCCAGCGACTGCTCGCAGTCGAACGAGACGAGGTAGTGGCGGTCGCCCTTGTGGTTGCGGAAAAAGAGGTTCTTGCAGTGCTTCGAGCCGTCGTTGTGCCAGTAGCGGCGGGCGATCTCGATGGTCGGCGCCTCGGGGTGCTCGTACCACGTGTAGCGGATGCCGTGCGCGTCGAGGAAGTCGAAGACCCGCTGCCGGCGCTCGTCGGGCGTCGGCAGCGCGGCTACCTCCGGAGCCGTCGACGGGGCCGGAGCAGCCGGCTGAACCGTCGATGGGGCCGGGACGGCGCTCCGGTCAGAAACCGGGTCCGCGGCGGTCGCGGGAGAAGCCGTTGGGGTTGGGGCGGCCGTCCCGACTGTCGGATCGGGGGCGGGGTGTGTCTCTTGCTTTTCCATGGCCGGTCAGGCGTAAAACTCCCGGATGTTGCGTTCGATGCAGCCGATCAGCACGTCGACGGCCTCGAGCGGCGACCAGGCGTTGTGGGGCGAGAGCAGCAGCCGGTCGGGCTCGGCAAGGTGCAGCAGCGGACTGTCGGCCGCGGGCGGCTCGGCGCAGAAGACGTCGAGGGCCGCACCGGCGATCTGGCCGCCGTCGAGTGCCGCGGCAAGGGCCGCCTCGTCGACGATGCCGCCGCGCGCCACGTTGATGAGCAGCGCCGTGGGCTTCATCTGCCGCAGCTCCGCCGCGCCGATCAGCCCGCGCGTGCGGTCGTTCAGCGGGCAGTGCACCGAGATGACGTCGGCCCAGGCGAGCAGCCCGGCGAGCGGCAGGGCGGGGTATTGCTCGGCGCGTGCGACGCCCGACGTGGAGGTGTAGCGCACCTCGCAGCCGAAGGCCGCGGCCAGGCGGGCCACCTCGCGGCCGATCGTCCCGAGCCCCACGATGCCCCAGTGCGAGCCGTGAAGCTGGTGGTTGGCGCCGTGGAAGTGGAACTGGCGTCCCGAGGCCGAGTAGGCGCCGCTCTTGACGAAGCGGTCGTACCAGACCGTCTGGCGCCGCAGGGCGATGGCGGCCCCGAGTGTCGTCTCGGCCACCGAGTGGGTCGAGTAGCCCGCGGCATTGCGCACCTCGATGCCCCGTTCGCGCGCGGCCTCCAGGTCGATGTTGTTCATGCCCGTCGCCGCGACGCAGATCAGCCGCAGGTGCGGCAGCGCCTCCATCCGGGCGCGGTCGATCACCACCTTGTTCGTGATGACGACCTCGGCCCCGCGGCAGCGGTCGGCGACCTCGGCGGGTGCGGTCTGCTCGTAGCCCGTGTAGTCGCCCAGCGCGCGCAGACGGCCGGTGTCCGCGCCGCTCAAGGTGTATTCGTCCAGAAAGACGATCTTCGGTTTTTCCATATCGTGTCGTTCTTTTGAGAGTCCGTTCATTCCAGTTCGCCGATCAGGTCGCGGATCACGACCGACGCGCAGCCGATGCCGAACGTCGCCGGAAGGTAGGAGATCGTGCCGACGTTCGACTTCTTGTTCTGCTCCTCGCAGAGGATCATCGCCCCCTCGCGGATCGGCTCGGGCGAGAAGACCGCGCGGAAGCCCCGGCGGATGCCGATCTTGTGGAGCCGCTTGCGGAGCATGTGCGCCAGCGGGCAGTGGTGCGTCTTCGAGATGTCGGTGATCTCCATCCGCGTCGGGTCGGTCTTGGCCCCGGCGCCCATCGAGCTGACCAGCGGAATGCCCCGCTCGAGGGCCGCGGCGATCAGAGCCAGCTTGGGCGAGAGGGTGTCGATGGCGTCGACGACGTAGTCGTAATGCGCCGCGTCGAGCAGCGCGTAGGTCTCCTCGTCGCGGATGTAGCGGTTGACAACCGTAAGGTGCAGCGCCGGGTTGATGTCGCGCAGCCGCTCGGCCAGCACGTCGGCCTTCTGCCGCCCGACGGTCGAGTGCAGCGCCACGAGCTGGCGGTTGATGTTCGACGGCGCCACGGTGTCGGCGTCCGCGACGGTCATCGTTCCCACGCCCGCGCGGGCGATCATCTCCGCGGCGTAGGCTCCCACGCCGCCCAGTCCCACGACCAGCACGTGCGCCTGCCGTAGCCGGTCGAGCTTCTCACGACCGAGCAGCAGCTCGGTGCGTTCCAGCCAGTTGTCGTTCATTTGCCAAATATCCGTTCGTAGTTCTCCAGCGTGGCCCGTTGCAGCTCCCCGACCGTCGTGCCTCGCACGGCCGCCGCACGGGCGTAAATCTCGGCGATGGACAGCTCGCTCTCGTCGGTCTCGAGGAAGAGCCGGTCGAGGGGCACCGCCCGCAGCGCGGCACACGCGCGCCGCGAGGCGAGGCTCCGCTCGCCGAACGAGAGGTAGTAGCCCCGTGCGAAGGCGCGGCGCGCCTGCTCGGGCGAGCCGATGAAGCCGTGGAAGATGACTGCGCGCGGTTCGCAGCGCGCCACCTCGTCCATCAGCTCCTCGAACGTCCGCACGCAGTGCAGCACGACGGGCAGCCCCCGCCGACGGGCCAGCGCCAGCTGCTCGCGCAGCCGCGTCAGCTGGATCTCGTGGTCGGGACCGCGCAGGGCGTCGAGGCCCGTTTCGCCTACGGCCTGTGCGGTCTCCAGCTGCGGGAGAATCGACGCAACGCTTTCGCGGTCAGCGTACCACGGGTGTACGCCGGCCGTGCGGAGTTCGATGCCGCAACCCGTCGGACGGTGCGTGTGTATGTTGACGTAGGAGTCCATTGCAGCGGCAAATTTAGGAATTTTAAGGATATTTAGGAAATAATGGGTGCCGGATGGGGTTTTTCGGAAAAAATTTCGTACTTTCGCACGCGATTAAACTGTTAGCTCGCTAACAGCAGGACGGAAACTCCAAACATAACACATCAAATATCTTTAACCATGTCGAAAATCATTACACTACGCAAGGGTCTCGACATCAATCTGCTGGGTAAGGCTCAGGAGTCGTTGAGCGACGCGCCGACGGCTGCCGAGTACGCCCTCTCACCCCTCGATTTCGAGGGCGTGACTCCCAAGTTGCTGGTTAAGGTGGGTGATGAGGTGAAGGCCGGTACGCCGTTGTTCTTCAACAAGTACAACGAGCGCATTCTCTTCACGTCGCCCGTCAGCGGCAAGGTGGCGGCCGTAAACCGCGGCGAGAAACGCAGGATTCTCACCGTGACGGTCACGCCCGACGCCGTGCAGCGCTACGAGGAGTTCGCGAAGCCCGATCTTCAGAAGGCGACGCGCGAGCAGATCGTCGAGCTGTTGTTGCATGCGGGTCTCTGGCCGATGATTATTCAGCGCCCCTACGGCATCATCGCCTCGCCCGACGACACGCCGAAGGCGATCTTCATCTCGGCGTTCGACTCCGCGCCGCTGGCCCCGGACTACAACTTCGTGCTGAAGTCCGAGCAGAAGAACCTGCAGGCGGGTATCGACCTGCTGCGCCGGCTCACGCCGGGCAAGGTGCACCTCTCGGTGCGCGCCGGAGCCGAAGGCGCCATGACTGCGCTGAAGGGCATCGAGACGCATGCCTTCGCGGGCAAGCACCCCGTGGGCAACGTCGGCGTGCAGATCCACCACATCGACCCCGTGAACAAGGGCGACATCGTCTGGACGGTGAACATCCAGGATGTAGCCATCATCGGCCGCCTGGTCAACGAGGGTCATGTCGACATGACACGCATCATCGCCGTGACGGGCTCCGAAGTGGAGAAGCCGCACTACGTGCGCGTCATCTCGGGCGCCCGCATGGACTCGATCCTCAAGGGCAACCTCAAGCCGCAGAAGGAGAACGGGCACGTGCGCATCATCTCGGGCAACGTCCTCACGGGTGTGAAGACCGACCCCGAAGGCTTCCTTGCCTTCTACGCCAACCAGATCACGGTGATCCCCGAGGGCGACCGCTACGAACTGCTGGGCTGGGCGATGCCCCGTCTGAACAAGTTCTCCGTCTCGCACGCCTACTTCTCGTGGCTCTGCCCGCGCAAGGCATACAACCTCGACACGAACATGAACGGCGGCGAGCGTCCGTTCGTCGTGACGGGTCTCTACGAGCGTTACCTGCCCATGGACATCTACCCGATGTACCTGCTCAAGGCCTGCCTGGCGGGCGACATCGAGAAGATGGAGAATCTCGGCATCTACGAGGTCGTCGAGGAGGACTTCGCCCTGTGCGAGTTCGTCGATCCCTCGAAGATCGAGATCCAGCAGATCATCCGCGACGGTATTAACTTAATGATTAAGGAGGCATAACGATGGGATTGAGAAAAATTATCGATAATCTGAAGCCCACCTTCTCCAAGGGCGGCAAACTGGGCTTCCTGGAGTCTACGTTCGACGCGTTCGAGACCTTCCTCTTCGTGCCGAACACGACCACCACGCGCGGTGCCCACATCCGCGACTGCAACGACATGAAGCGCACGATGATCGTCGTCGTCCTGGCCCTCATGCCGGCCTTCCTCTTCGGCTGCTACAACACGGGCCATCTGGTGGGTCTCGAAGGTTTCCGCGCCTTCTTCTACGGTCTGGTGCGCGTGCTGCCGATGGTCTGCGTCTCGTACATCGTCGGTCTGGGCATCGAATTCTACTTCGCGCAGGTGCGCAAGCACGAGGTCAACGAGGGATTCCTCGTGACGGGTCTGCTCATCCCGATGATCTTCCCCGTCTCGACGCCGCTGTGGATGGTGGCCGTCTCGACGGCCTTCGCCGTGATCTTCGGCAAGGAGGTCTTCGGCGGTACGGGCATGAACGTCTTCAACCCGGCACTCGTGGCCCGCGCCTTCGCCTTCTTCGCCTTCACCCCCTTCATGTCGGGTGAGACCGTCTGGTACTCCAACTGGACGATGATGGGCGCACAGGTCGACGCCGCTTCGGGCGCCACAGCCCTCGAGCACCTCGCCACGACGGGCAACATGGGCTACTCGCCGATGGACGCCTTCCTGGGCTTCATGCCCGGATCGTTCGGTGAGACCTCGACGCTCGCGATCCTGATCGGCGCCGTGATCCTGCTGTGGACGGGCATCGCCTCGTGGCGCACGATGGTGTCGGTATTCGTCGGCGGTCTGGCCATGGGCTACCTCTTCCAGGGGCTGGGCGTGACGTCGTATCCCGCCTGGCAGCACCTGATCGTCGGCGGCTTCGCCTTCGGTGCGGTCTTCATGGCCACGGACCCCGTGACCTCGGCCCAGACCAACACGGGCAAGTACATCGTCGGCTTCCTGACGGGTGCGCTCGCCGTGCTCACGCGCGTGGTGAACCCCGCCTATCCCGAGGGCATGATGCTTTCGATCCTCTTCATGAACGCCCTGGCGCCGCTGGTGGACTACTACGTGGTCGAGGCCAACATTTCGCGCCGCAAGAAACGTGTCAAACTCGCCAAATAAGCAGACTGTCATGGCAACAAGAAAATTCAGATGCAATGTCTGCGGCTACATCCACGAAGGAGCGGCCGCACCCGATAAGTGCCCCGTCTGCGCGGCTCCGGCTTCGGAATTTACGGAGATCACGGAGAAGAAGAAGGGACTCTTCAGCGATACGAACAGCAACGCCTACATCATCCTCTATTCGACGGTGATGGTTGTCATCGTGGCCGCGCTGCTGGCGCTGGCCGCGCTGGGACTCCAGAAGCGTCAGTATGAAAACGAGCTCAACGAGAAGAAGCAGGCCATCCTGGCCTCGCTCTCGGCCTCGGATCAGCGCTACGACGAGTTCATCGACGCCTACGTCGTCGACAAGAACGGCGCGCGCATCGACGGCCAAGATGTCTTCGCGCTGCTCAACGACCTGCCGGGCGCCTATGCCGCCGGCAAGTTCCCCGTCTTCGAGGCGCGCGACGGCCGCGTGGTCGTTCCCGTCACGGGTATGGGTCTGTGGGGCCCGATCTGGGGCTATGTCGCCCTGGAGAAGGACATGAACACGGTCGCCGGCGTCATCATGGCCCACAAGGGCGAGACGCCGGGTCTGGGCGCCGAGATCTCCACGGCGAAGTATCAGGCCAATTTTGTCGGCAAGACGATCTTCGAGGGCGACAAGTTCGTCTCGGTGACGCTGCGCAAGGGCGGAGCGAAGGACCCCGCCCACGAGGTGGATGCCATCTCGGGCGGCACGAAGACCTCGGACGGCGTGACGGCCATGCTCTACAACAGCCTGGCGAACTACCTGCCGCTGCTCGAGGCCAAGCGCCGTGCGGCCGCCGAGCAGGTTGTCCTCGCCCCCGTCAGCGATGAGTCTAACGATGAAAACAAGTAGAAAACAATGAGTAAGAACGAAAAAGAGCCCTTGTTTTCGGCTAAAAACATGAAGTATCTGACGGGGCCGTTCTCCGCGAACAACCCGGTCATCGTGCAGATCCTCGGTATCTGCTCGGCGCTGGCTGTCACCGTGCAGCTCAAGCCGGCCATCGTGATGGCACTCTCCGTGACCGTCGTGACGGCATTCTCGAACCTGGTGATGTCGCTGCTGCGCAACGGCGTGCCGGCGCGCATCCGCATCATCGTCCAGCTCGTGGTGATCGCCGCGCTGGTGATCCTCGTCGACCAGGTCCTCAAGGCCTACGTCTACGAGATCTCCAAACAGCTGTCGGTCTACGTCGGTCTGATTATCACCAACTGTATCGTCATGGGCCGCGTCGAGGCCTTCGCACTGGGCAACAAGCCCTGGGCTTCGTTCCTCGACGGCATCGGCAACGGCCTGGGCTACGGTCTGATTCTGGTCATCGTGGCCTTCTTCCGCGAGCTCTTCGGCTCGGGCAGCCTGCTGGGCTTCCGCGTCATTCCCGAGAGCTGGTACATCACCGAGGGAGGCTTCTATTCCAACTGCGGTCTGATGCTCTTCCCGCCCATGGCACTCATCATCGTGGGCTGCATCATCTGGGTGCATCGTTCGCGCAACAAGGACTTACAGGAAAAATAGGAGATAGCGTATGGAATCATTGAATATCTTTATCCGGTCGATCTTCGTCGACAACATGGTCTTCGCCTTCTTCTTCGGCATGTGCTCCTACATTGCCGTGTCGAAGAGCGTCAAGACGGCCCTCGGCCTCGGCGCCGCCGTCACCTTCGTGATGGTGATGACCGTGCCGCTGAACTACCTCTTGTATGAATATGTCCTCAAACCCGATGCACTCGTTGCGGGCGTGGACCTGAGCTTCCTCGCGTTCATCATCTTCATCGCGACGATTGCCGCCTTCGTGCAGCTCGTCGAGATGATCGTCGAGAAGTTCTCGCCGACGCTCTACAACCAGCTGGGTATCTTCCTGCCGCTGATCGCCGTGAACTGCGCCATCATGGGCGGCTCGCTCTTCATGCAGCAGAAGGTCGACGGCGGCGAACTGACGACCTTCTGGCAGACGGTCGTCTACGGTCTGGGTTCGGGTCTGGGCTGGTGGCTCGCCATCGTCATGATGGCCGCCATCCGCGAGAAGACCACCTACTCGCACATCCCCGCGGCACTGAAGGGCCCCGGCATCGCCTTCATCATCACCGGCCTGATGGGTATCGCCTTCATGATCTTCTCGGGCATTCAGTTCTAACCTTCAAAAAGAGATTCGGAAAATGACTACAACGATTTTAATAGCGATCGCGGCCTTTCTGGTCATCACGCTGGTACTGGTCGCACTGCTTCTCTATGCAAAGGCTAAACTGACCTCGTCGGGCGAAGTGACGATCGACATCAACAACGGCGAGCGCGTGATTACGACCGAGAGCGGTTCGACGCTGCTCTCGACGCTGGCCAACAACAAGGTCTTCCTGCCGTCGGCCTGCGGCGGCGGCGGCTCGTGCGGCATGTGCAAGTGCCAGGTGCTCGAGGGCGGCGGCGACATCCTGCCCACCGAGACCGGCTTCATCTCGCGCAAGATGGCCAAGGACCACTGGCGTCTGGGCTGCCAGGTCAAGGTCAAGGAGAACCTCAAGATCAAGGTTCCCGAGGCCGTGCTGGGCGTCAAGAAGTGGGAGTGCACCGTGGTGTCGAACCGCAACATCTCGACCTTCCTCAAGGAGTTCGTCGTGAAGCTGCCCGAGGGCGAGAACCTCAAGTTCCGCAGCGGCGGCTACATCCAGATCGACATCCCGAAGTACGACGCCATCAAGTTCTCGGACATGGACATCGACGAGAAGTACCGTGCCGACTGGGATCGCATGAAGATGTGGGACCTGGTGGCGACGAATCCCGAGCCGACGTTCCGCGCCTACTCGATGGCCAACCACCCGGCCGAGGGCAACATCATCATGCTGAACATCCGTATCGCCACGCCTCCGTTCGACCGGGCCACGGGCTCGTTCATGAAGGTGAACCCGGGTATCTGCTCGTCGTACATCTTCTCGCGCAAGCCGGGTGACAAGGTGACCATCTCGGGCCCCTACGGCGAGTTCTTCCTGCCGGACAACCTGCCCGACACGCAGGAGCTGATCTTCGTGGGCGGCGGCGCCGGCATGGCCCCGATGCGCAGCCACATCATGCACCTGTTCAAGACCGAGAAGACGAAGCGTCCCGTTTCGTTCTGGTACGGAGCCCGCGCCCTGAAGGAGGCTCCCTATCTGCACGAGTTCCACGAGATCGAAAAGGAGTTCCCCAACTTCTCGTTCCACCTCGCACTGGACCGTCCCGATCCCGAGGCCGATGCGGCAGGCATTCCCTATACGCCGGGCTTCGTGCACAACGTGCTCTACGAGAACTACCTGAAGCACCATCAGGCTCCCGAGGACTGCATCTACCTCATGTGCGGACCTCCGATGATGATCGCTTCGGTGGTCAAGATGCTCGACTCGCTCGGCGTGCCGCCCGAAAACATCCTCTACGACAACTTCGGATCGTAGTTCCCTGTCGGGAACGTCCCTTCCGGCCGTTGTCGGTCGCTCAGGTCGGGGCTCCGGATTCCGGAGCCCCGGCCTTTTTTTCTCACGGGGCCTCTTTTTCCCGGCTTCGGAGAGCCGTATTGCGGGATTTTTCCTATCTTTATGTCCACGTTTCCAATCTAAACTATTGCCAAATGACGAACACTCCGATGATTTTCTGGGTCGTACCCGTCGCTTCCGTTATCGCGCTGGTCTTTGCCTGGGCCTTCTACCGTCTGATGAAGCGCGAGGACGAGGGTACGCCGCGCATGCGCGAGATCGCCGCGCACGTGCGCATGGGTGCCATGGCCTACCTGCGGCAGCAGTACAAGGTCGTGGGGCTCGTATTCGTGGTTCTGGCGCTCTTCTTCGCCTACCTGGCCTACGGGGCGGGCGTGCAGAACGAATGGGTGCCCTTCGCCTTCCTTACGGGCGGATTCTTCTCGGGCCTGGCCGGCTACTTCGGCATGAAGACCGCGACCTACGCCTCGGCCCGCACGGCCAATGCCGCGCGGCAGTCGCTCGACCGCGGCCTGAAGGTCGCCTTCCGCAGCGGCGCCGTGATGGGCCTTGTGGTCGTGGGGCTCGGCCTGCTCGACATCTCGTTCTGGTATGTGATCCTGAACCACTTTGTCGAGGCGACGGGTCCGCAGAAGCTCGTGGTCATCACCACGACGATGTTGACCTTCGGCATGGGCGCCTCGACGCAGGCGCTCTTCGCGCGTGTCGGCGGCGGTATCTACACGAAGGCGGCCGACGTGGGCGCCGACCTCGTGGGCAAGGTCGAGGCCGGTATCCCGGAGGACGACCCGCGCAACCCGGCGACCATCGCCGACAACGTGGGCGACAACGTGGGTGACGTGGCCGGCATGGGCGCCGACCTCTACGAGAGCTATTGCGGTTCGGTGCTGGCGACGGCGGCCCTCGGTGCCGCGGCCTTTGCCACCGTGGGTGGCGAGGCGATGCAGCTCAAGGCCGTGCTGGCGCCGATGCTGATCGCCGCCGTGGGCATCGTCCTCTCGATCTTCGGCATCTTCCTCGTGCGCACGAAGGAGGGGGCCTCGATGCGGGAGCTGCTGCGCTCGCTCGGGCGCGGCGTGAATGTCAGCTCGGCGCTCATCGCCGTGGCGACGTTCGGCATCCTCTACCTGCTCGACATCGAGAACTGGGTCGGCCTCTCGTGCTCGGTCATCACGGGCCTCGTGGCCGGCATCATCATCGGCCAGGCAACCGAATACTACACGTCGCACTCCTACAAGCCGACGCAGAAGATCGCCGGCAGCGCCCAGACGGGTCCCGCCACGGTCATCATCGCCGGCGTGGGCTCGGGTATGATCTCGACGGCGATTCCCGTCGTGACGATCGGCGTGGCGATCATCGTGGCCTACCTCTGCGCCATCGGCTTCGACATGGAGCAGATGCTCTCGCCGCAGAACATGTCGATGGGCCTCTACGGCATCGGCATCGCGGCCGTGGGCATGCTCTCGACGCTGGGCATCACGCTGGCGACCGACGCCTACGGACCCATCGCCGACAATGCGGGCGGCAATGCCGAGATGAGCGGCCTGGGTGCCGAGGTGCGCAAGCGCACCGACGCGCTCGATGCGCTGGGCAACACGACGGCGGCCACGGGCAAGGGCTTTGCCATCGGTTCGGCGGCCCTGACGGCGCTGGCGCTGCTGGCCTCCTACATCGAGGAGATCCGCATCGGCCTGCTGCACAACGGCATCGAGGTGCTCACGATGCCGAACGGCACGGAGCAGCTCGTGCAGAGCGCCTCGATCCTCGACTTCATGGAGTATTACCGCATCTCGCTGATGAACCCCACGGTGCTCATCGGTCTCTTCATCGGTGCGATGATGTCGTTCCTCTTCTGCGGTCTGACGATGAATGCCGTGGGCCGCGCCGCCGAGAGCATGGTGCAGGAGGTGCGGCGTCAGTTCCGCGAGATCAAGGGCATCCTCACGGGCGAGGGTACGCCCGACTATGCGCGCTGCGTGGCCATCTCGACGCGTGGGGCGCAGCGTGAGATGCTCTTCCCGAGTCTGCTGGCGATCATCGTGCCGGTGGTCGTGGGCCTTGTCTTCGGCGTGGCGGGCGTCATGGGCCTGCTTGTCGGCGGCCTGAGCTCGGGCTTCGTGCTGGCGGTCTTCATGGCCAATGCCGGCGGTGCGTGGGACAACGCCAAGAAGATGATCGAGGAGGGACATTACGGCGGCAAGGGCTCCGAGTGCCACAAGGCGACGGTCGTGGGCGATACGGTGGGCGATCCGTTCAAGGATACGTCGGGCCCGTCGCTCAACATCCTCGTCAAGCTCATGTCGATGGTCGCCATCGTCATGGCGGGTCTGACCGTGGTCTTCCACCTCTTCTGACGGTCAACTCAACAGGAATTCTCGGGCCTCTCCTTCGGGACGGGGCCCTTTTTGAAAAATCATGTCGAACCGAACTTTCTGAATCCATGCGAAAGATTCTATTGCCGCTGCTGTTGCTGGGTGTCTCGTGCGGCAGCGATGTCGTGTACCGCACCGCAAGCTATGAGCTGCTGCGCGACGGGGTGACGCAGGCCCAATATACGGCCCGCGTGCTCTCCGATACGGAGATCGTCTCCGACTTTACGGGTGCCGCGCCGGGCGCCGACAGCGTTGTCGAACAGCGCTGGCGGCTCGGGACCGATATTTCGGCCTATCCCCGGCTGAGCGGGGGCCTGCCCGTCGAACGGGCCATGTACAACCTTTCGCTCGACGAGGTGAACCGCGCCGTCGAGCCCGATTCGACGCTCCGCACCGGCCGGAACTGGAGCGGCGTGTGGACGCGCGACGTGAGCTACAGCATCCTGCTGGCCATGGCGCACGTGCAGCCCGAGGTGGCGAAAAAGAGCCTGATGCGCAAGGTCGACCCTCTGGGCCGCATCGTGCAGGATACGGGTACGGGCGGCGCCTGGCCCGTCTCGTCGGACCGCATGATCTGGGCCGTGGCGGCCTACGAGGTCTACAAGGTCACGGGCGACGAGGCGTGGCTCGATACGGTCTGGCCCGTGATCCGCCGTTCGGTGGAGGACGACATGCGGGTGGTTTACGATCCCGTCACGCAGCTCGTGCGCGGTGAGAGCTCCTTCCTCGACTGGCGCGAGCAGGAGTATCCGCGCTGGATGCAGCCGGCGGACATCTATGCCAGCGAGAACCTCGGGACCTGTGCCGTACACTGCCGCGCCTGCGAGGTGCTTGCCGAGATTGCGGCCCGGCGGGGTGAGGCGGAGCTCGCCGCAAGGTATGCCCGTCATGCCGGACTGCTGCGCGAAGGGATCAATGCCCGGCTCTGGATCGAGGAGCGGGGCTACTACGGGCAGTTCCTCTACGGCCGCGACACGCTGCTGCTGTCGCCCCGCAGCGAGACGCTCGGCGAGGCGCTCTGCATCCTGTGGGACATCGCCTCGGCCGAGCGTGCGGCGCGCGTCGTCGAGCAGGTCCCGTCGCTCGATTTCGGCACGCCCTGTTTCTTCCCGAGTATTCCCGACGTGCCGCCCTACCACAACGATGCCGTGTGGCCCTTCGTGCAGGCCTACTGGACGCTGGCGGCAGCCCGCACGGGCAACGAGCCCAACGTCCTCCACGGCATCGGCGCCATCTGGAGGGCCGGGCTGCTCTTCCTGACCAATCAGGAGAACTTTGTCAGCTGGTCCGGCGACCGCTACGGCACGCAGATCAACTCGGCGAACATGCTGTGGAGCCTTTCGGGCAACCTCGCCCTTACATACCGCCTGCTCTTCGGGCTCGACTTCGAGGCCGACGGGCTGCGCTTCGCCCCCTTCGTCCCCGAGGCGCTCGATGCCCCGCGGCGCCTGGAGAATTTCCGCTACCGCGAGGCACTGCTCGACATCTCGCTGTCGGGCTGGGGCAACCGCATCGCCTCGTTCCGCGTGGACGGCGTCGAGCAGGAGCCCTTCCTGGCGGATACCCTCCGCGGACGGCACGCCGTTGAGATCCGCCTGGCTTCGGAGCCGCTGCCCGCAGGCCGGATCAACCTGACCGCGAACCGCTACTCGCCCCGCACTCCCGAGGCGGACTTCGGCGTGGACCGTCTGCTCTGGGAGCCCGAGCAGGGCTGCACCTACCGCATCTACCGCGACGGGACGCCTGTCGGCGAGACCTCCGACGTCGTCTTCCCGCTGCCCGACGACGAGACCGGGAGCTGGCAGGTGACGGCCCTTTCGGCCGACGGGATCGAGTCGTTCGCCAGCGAGCCCGTCGCGAGCTACCGCACGACACGGTTGTACGAGGCGGAGGAGTATGCCCCGGCCGCCGCATATCCCTACAGCGGATACTCGGGCTGCGGGTTTGTCGAGATCGCCCGGACGGTCAACCGGCGGATCGAGATCCCGATCCGGATCGGGGAGCCGGGAGAGTACGTCCTTGCGTGGCGCTATGCCAACGGCAACGGCTCGGTGGAGACGCACAACCGCTGTGCGCTGCGCACGATGCGCGTGGACGGCGCACATGCCCGCTGCGTGGTCTTCCCGCAGCGCGGTGAAGGGGCCTGGGACGAATGGGGCCTGACCAACCGTGTCCGCATCGCCCTCACGCCGGGCCGTCATGTCGTGACGCTGGAGTTCTGCCCGTGGAACGAGAGCATGCACATGGAGGTCAATCAGGCGATGGTGGACTGCCTGGTGGTCTCGCGCGCCGACTGATTCTCCGGCCGGAGAGCGGGAGGTCCGGAACGGCGCCGGACCTCCCGCGCCGTATCCGGGCGGGAGAGGCCGCCTTTTTTTGCCGGCGCACCGAAGAAATGTCGGGCGAAAAGCCTATCTTTGCCGCATGAAAAATATCGTTTTTGACCTCGGCGGCGTCCTTTTCGCCCGTGACAAGCACAAGTGCTCACCCGAATTCATCGACTTCTTCCGCTTCATCCGCACCGATCCGATGCCCGACTTCTGGGTCGAGTACGACCGCGGCACGCTGACGCTCGATCAGGTGGTCGACGCCCTGTGTGCCCTGCACGGCTGCACGCCCGAGGTGGCCCGGGCCTACCTGCGGGAGGCGATCGACCGGCAGGAACCCGTGCGGGCGACCGAGCGGCTCGTCGGCGAGCTGAAGCGGGCGGGGTACCGTCTCTACGTGCTGTCGAACATGTCGCGCGAGTTCATCGACTTCCTGCGGCGTGCCGACGTCTACGCGCTCTTCGACGGCGAGGTTGTCTCGTGTGAGGAGGGCACGGTCAAGCCCGAGCCGCGCATCTACCGCATCCTGTTAGACCGCTACGGGCTCGATCCGGCCCAGACGCTCTTCATCGACGACCGTGCGGCCAACATCGCCGCGGCACGCGAGGCCGGCATCGACGGCTTCCTGTTCGATCCGCACGATCCCGAGGCTTCGTGCGAAGCGTTGCGGCAGCGCCTGCTGTAAGGTCCCGGACCTTCGGATCGGGGCGGCAGGCGTTTTCCCCGCCGTCAGCAAGCCGTTGCGGCACGCTCCTTGCGCTGCTGGCGGCGTATGGCTTCGATCCGTGAACGATACTGGCGCTATTCGCTCGTCGCCCTCATTCTCGGCATGGGGGTGACGGTCTTCATCGAGCTGATTCCCTTTCTGAGCGGCCTGCTGGGCGCCGCGACGATCTACGTCCTGCTGCGCGGGCAGATGATCCGCCTCACCGAACACCGCCGCTGGCGCCGCGGTCCGGCGGCCTGGCTGCTGCTGGGCGAGGCCGTCCTCTGCTTCCTTATCCCGATCAGCGGCATCGTGTGGCTCGTCGTCAGCAAGGTGCAGGACGTGACGCTCGACCCGCAGTCGCTCATCGCCTCGGTCCGGGATGTCACGCGCGTGATCCGCGTCCGGACGGGCTACGACCTCTGGCAGGAGAGCAACCTGCGCGAGATCCTGGCCTACCTGCCGAAGGTGGGGCAGCAGCTTGTCGCGGCGATCGGCAGCTTTGCCGTCAATGTCGTCGTGCTGCTCTTCGTGCTCTACTTCCTGCTCGTCGGCGGCTGCCGCATGGAGGCCTACGTCCGCGAGATGCTCCCCTTCAACCGCCGCGAAGGCGGCGACGTGCTGCGCGAAATCCACCGCATCGTCCGCTCGAACGCCATCGTCATCCCGCTGCTGGCCGTGGGGCAGGGGGTCGTCGCCTGGGTAGGCTACGTGATCTTCGGCGTCCACGGGACGCTGTTATGGGGCGTGCTGACGGGCTTCGCCACGGTGATCCCGGTCGTCGGCACGGCGCTCGTGTGGGTGCCCCTGGCCCTCTACATGGGGCTGGCCGGGCAGTGGGGACAGGCTGTCGGGCTGCTGCTCTACGGCGTGCTGGTCGTCACGCAGGTCGACAACATCCTGCGCATGGTCCTGCAGAAGAAGCTCGACAACACGCATCCGCTCGTCACGATCTTCGGCGTCATCATCGGACTGTCGCTCTTCGGCTTCATGGGGGTGATCTTCGGGCCCCTCCTGCTGGCGATGTTCGTCTTCTGCGTCGATCTCTTCAAGCGCAAGTACCTCGACCGGCCCGCCCGCCGCAGGAGCCCCGACGCGGAGGCCGACGCCGGACATCGGTCGCCCCGTGACGGCTTTTGATTTACGGAAAGTAAGTTGAGGTGATGAATTTTTGCGATTTTTTTCGCAAAATTGTTGGAAATCCGAATTGTTTATTATCTTTGTTATCGGAATAACAGTAACGCAGGTAAAACCCTTTAATTTCCTATACAATGGCGAGAAATCTCAAGATCAGAGACCTTACGTTGCGCGACGGACAGCAGTCCTCGTTCGCAACCCGCATGAATCAGGCGCAAATCGACCGCTGCCTGCCTTATTACAAGGATGCGAATTTCTATGCGATGGAGGTGTGGGGCGGAGCCGTGCCCGACTCGGTGATGCGCTACCTGAACGAGAACCCCTGGACCCGTCTGGAGACCATTCACAAGGCCATCGGCAACGTCTCGAAGCTCACGGCCCTGTCGCGCGGCCGCAACCTGTTCGGCTATTCGCCCTATACGGATGAGATCATCGACGGCTTCTGCCGCAACGCCATCGAGAGCGGTCTGGGCATCATGCGTATCTTCGATGCCCTGAACGATGTGGACAACGTGAAATCGACGGTCAAGTACGTGAAGCAGTACGGCGGCATCGCCGACTGCGCCGTCTGCTATACGGTCGACCCGAAATACCCCGAACCGACCTTCATGCAGCGCCTGATGGGCAAGAAGAAGCACGAGCTGGTCTTCACCGACGCCTACTTCCTCGACAAGGCCCGCCAGATGGCGGCCCTCGGTGCCGACATGATTACGATCAAGGACATGTCGGGCCTGATTCCGCCGCGCCGCGTGGCCACGCTCGTCAAGCTCTTCAAGCAGCACCTCTCGATTCCGGTCGACTTCCATACCCACTGTACGCCGGGTTACGGTCTGGCATCGGTGCTCGCAGCCATCGTGGCGGGCGTCGACATCGTCGACACCAACTGCTGGTACTTCGGCGGCGGCACGGGCGCTCCGGCCATCGAGCTGGTCTACGTCTTCTGCCAGAAGCTCGGCATCGACCTCGGTGTCAACATGGAGGCCGTGGCGAAGATCAACACGCAGCTGCGTGAGATCCGCAAGGAGCTGAACATGTCGGTATTCGGCGTCGAGAAGCCCGAACCCAAGCCGTTCAACCCGCTGACGGACAAGCTGCCCGCCGAGATCGACGCGCTGTTCGACGCTGCCATCAAGGCTGCGCAGAACGACGACGAGGAGGCGACGATCGCCGCCTGCCGCAAGATCGAGGCCTACTTCGGCTTCCCGGCACCGAACGAACTGGTGCAGAAGGCCGAAATCCCGGGCGGCATGTACTCGAACATGGTGGCCCAGCTCAAGCAGCTCAAGTCGGAGGAGATTCTGCCCCGCGCCATGGAGCTCATCCCGTCGGTGCGTCTGGCTGCGGGTCTGCCGCCTCTGGTGACCCCGACGTCGCAGATCGTCGGCGCACAGGCCGTGAACTGCGCCCTCGACGAGAAGGCCGGACGTCCGATGTACACCAACAAGTCATCGCAGTTCGTCGGACTGGTGAAGGGCGAGTACGGCAAGACGCCCGTGAAGATCGATCCCGAGTTCCGCTTCAAGATCTGCGGTGTGCGTGAGGAGACGCCCTACGATACGTCGAAATACCAGATGCAGCCCAATCCCGAACTTCCGGAGGCCGGAGGCGTGAAGCTCGCCGCCAACGAGAAGGAGGTGCTGCTGCTCGAGCTCTTCCCGCTCGTGGCCAAGACCTTCCTGACCGAACAGAAGAAGAAGGCCTACGAGGCGGCGAAACCCGCTGCGCCGAAGGCCGAGGAGAAGCCCGTCGAGGAGAAGAAGCAGGCCGTCATCACGGGCAATACCGTGACGGCACCGCTGCCGGGCCGCATCATCGACATCAAGGTGAAGGTCGGCGACGAGGTCAAGGCCGGACAGGAGGTCCTCGTGCTCGAAGCCATGAAGATGGAGAACGCCGTCACGACCGACTACTCGGGCAAGGTGAAGCAGATTCTCGTGCAGGCGGGCGACACCGTAGCTACGGACGCCGTGCTGCTCGAAATCGAGTAACCGTCCCGCAGCGGATTGCAGAACACCCGCAGCGCCACAAGGCGTTGCGGGTGTTTTCGTGTGCGGAGGTGTCGGACAAGACGGCGGCCGGTCGTCCTGCCCGGAGGGCTTTGCTGTCGGCCGGAACCGTTCGGCGTCGGCTGCGGTCCGAGGTCGGGCGGATGGCGGATTACCGGGCCGGGGTGCGCAGGGTTTTCAGGTAGACGAGCAGGATGACATTCATCAGCAGGGCGTAGACGATCGCCGGGATGGCCATTTGCGGGGCGTTGAAGATCAGCGGCGACGAGGCTATGGCGATGGCCTGTGCGGCGTTCTGCATGCCGATTTCGATGACGATCGTGCGCCGGGCCTTGCCTCCGGTGCGCAGCATGCGCGCCAGAAGTGCCCCGCCGAGCATGGCAAGCAGGATCAGGGCCGCGGCGGCCATGCCGAGCCGACCGATGTGCCGGAGGATCGTATCGGCGTATTGCAGGAAGAAGAGTGCTGCGAGCAGCATCAGGGCCGGGAAAGCGATACGCCCCAGCAGGGTGTGGAGCCGCCGGGCCCGCTTCGGGCAGCGGTGGCGGAAGAGCATTCCGGCGGCCATCGGCAGGAACTGCAGAACGATGTTCTGCAGAAAGAGCCGTCCGACGGGCAGGTGGATGGCCATGTCGGAGTGGGTGGCGGCAAAGCGTGTGGCGAAACCCATGACGGCAGGGATGGTGAAGAGCGTGATGATGCTGCTCAGGGCCGTCAGCGTCACCGAGAGGGCGACGTCTCCTTTGGCCAGCATCGAAAAGATGTTTGATGAACTGCCGCTCGGACAGCAGGCAATGAGCATCAGTCCCAGAAAAAAGAGCGGCGGCAGCCGGAAGGCGAGTGCCACGCCGAAGGCGATGAGCGGCAGCAGCAGAAGTTGCCCGGCAAGTCCTGCGGCGAGGGCTCCCGGATGGTGGACAACGCGGCGGAAGGCGTGGCGGTCGAGCTCCATGCCGAGTTGGAACATCAGCAGCGTGAGGATGGGCAGGACGATCCAGATGGTGTTCACGGTCGGGTCAGATTTTGCGGGGGTAGCGCAGCACGATGGCCAGTACGGCGCCGAATCCCATGACGAAGGGGTAGTAGAGGTAGCGGATGATCTCCAGCGGCGAGAGTCCCGTGAGACCGGCGGCCATGAGCAGCTGCGCGCCGTAGGGGAGCAGCCCCTGCGTGAAGCACGAGAAGGTGTCGAGCAGACTGGCGCTGCGCCGGCGGTCGGTGCCGAAGCGGTCGGCGATCTTGCGGGCGATGGGGCCCACGGTCAGGATGGCGATCGTGTTGTTGGCCGTGCAGAGGTTCGAGAGGCAGACGAGCCCCGCGATGGCTCCCTCGGCGCCGCGGCGGCCCCGGATGTGACGCGTCATGCGGTCGATCAGGTAGTCGATGCCGCCGTTCAGGCGGATCAGTTCGAGCAGCCCGCCCGCCAGCATCGTGATGATGATGAGCTCGCCCATGCCCGTGATCCCTTCGCCCATGCTGCCGCACCAGCCCATCGGCGCGAAGCTGCCCGTCGCGATGCCTATCACTCCCGTCGAGAGGATGCCCAGCAGCAGAACCTTCATGACGTTCATGCCGCCGACGGCCGCCACGAGGACGAGCAGGTAGGGCAGCACCCGGATCCACTCGATGTGCTCCGGATGGGCGATCTGCGGGGCGTGGCTTCCCGTGAAGAGGTAGATGCCCAGCGTCACGAGGGCCGCCGGGGCGACGATGCGGACGTTGACGCGGAACTTGTCGCGCAGGTCGCACTCCTGCGTGCGGGTTGCGGCGATGGTCGTGTCGGAGATGAACGAGAGGTTGTCGCCGAAGAAGGCGCCGCCGACCACGATCCCCATGAGCCATGCCTCGTTCATCGTGGTCTGCTCGGCCAGCCCTGCGGCAACGGGTCCCAGGGCGACGATCGTCCCGACGGAGGTACCGACGGAGAGCGACACGAAGCAGGCCGCGAGGAAGAGCCCCGCAGGCAGCAGCGAACCCGGCAGCAGGTGGAGCGTGAGGTTCACCGTGGCATCTACGGCGCCCATGCTGCGGGCCGACTCGGCGAAGGCTCCGGCGAGGATGAAGATCCAGATCATGAGCAGAATGTTGCCGTTTGCGGCTCCGGCCGAGAAGTGCTCGATGCGTTCGGCGAAGGGCAGCCGACGCGTCGTCGCGACGGCGTAGACCGCGGCGGCGAGGAACGCCACGCTGATGGGCATGCGGTAGAAGTCGCCCGTTATGAGCGATGCGGCGAGGTAGGTGGCCAGGAAGACCAGCAGGGGCGTGAGGGCCAGCAGGCTCCCGTGGCGGGCATGTTTTTCGGTCATGACAGTGACTCTTTGACGGTTCCGGGTTGATGGTTCCGGGCCGCAAAGATAGTGCAAGCCGCGCAGAGAACCAAACCCGCGGCAGCCGATCTGCCTTTGTCGGGGCGTCGTTGTCGGAGTATCGGGGCGCCGGCACCGGGGGAGGACCGTTGTCGGAGTATCGGGGTGCCATTGTCGGAGAGCCGGGCTCGCTGCCGTTCGGCGGCCGGGCTGCAGTCAGCGATCGGTCTGCGGTCGGACTGCGGACTGTGGTGGATGTTCCGCCGTTCCATGGGCGGATGCTGTCGATTTGCCGTTGTCCCACGGTCGGCCCGGGATCGCGGAGGAGGGGCCTGCTCTCCGATTTTCCGGGCCGGGGTGTTGCACAACCCGCGGCGAAGCATTATCTTCGCGGTATGGAATCCTTGGACAGAGCGCCGGAGGAGGGTCGGACCTTTCACATCCGGAACATGGTGTGCGACCGCTGCATACTGGTCGTGCGCGACCTCTTCACGCGGCTGGGGCTGGAGCCCGAGTGCGTCGAACTGGGGTACGTGCGAACCGCCGTGCGTCCCGATGCCGCGACACTGGAGCGGCTGGACGAGGCGCTGCGGGCCGTGGGCTTCGAGCGGCTGGACGATGGCCGCCGCCAGCTGGCCGAGCGGATCCGTACCGAGATCATCCGTCTGGTGCACCGAGACGATGCGCCGCTGCGCGTCAACCTTTCGGAATATCTCTCCGAGACGCTGCACCACGAATACAGCGTGTTGAGCAAGCTCTTTTCCGAGGAGACCGGCACGACCGTCGAACGCTGCTACATCGCGCAGCGCATCGAGCGGGTCAAGGAGCTGCTCTCCTACGGCGAGCTGTCGCTCAGCGAGATTGCCGACCGCATGAACTACTCCAGCGTCGCCCACCTGAGCGCCCAGTTCAAGCAGGTTACAGGCCTGACGCCGAGCCGTTACCGGCAGCTGGCGCAGCCTCCGCGCCGACCGCTCGACAAACTCTGACCCCCCCCCTCGGGCCAGCCGCTGCTCCTTTGCTGTTTCTGCCCGCCCCCGTTTCTGCCTGCCGTCTCTGCACGTCACCGTGTAAATCTGTAAATCCGGCCCACGATTCTGTAACGTCGGGACGGGGCGTCGTCCGTATCTTTGCACAAATAAGTGACGAAACGAAGATCATGGAACGGAATGAGACACAAACGGGCCTGTTCCCGGTGACGGGCATGCACTGCGCCGCCTGTGTGGCGCGTGTCGAGAAGGCCTTGCGGCATTGCGAAGGGGTGCGCGAAGTCGGGGTGAATCCCGCGACGGCCACGGCCCGCGTGGTTTACGATCCGCAGTGCTGTACGGCCGACGGTTTGCGGAACGCCGTGCAGGCGGCGGGTTACGACCTGCTGACCGGCGGCGGGGACGAGGCCGCGGATGAAGCTGACCGCCGGGCCGCGGCCGATTACCGGCTGTTGCGGCGGCAGGCGCTGCTGGCCGTTGCGCTGGCGCTGCCCGTGGCCGTGCTTGGCATGTGGTTCCAGTCGGTGGGCTGGGTGCGCTGGATGCTGTGGCTGCTCGCTTCGGTGACGCTGTTTGTCTGCGGGCGGAGCTTCTTTGTCTCGGCGTGGCGGCAGCTGCGCCACGGGGCAGCCAACATGGATACGCTCGTTGCCGTCAGCACGGGCGTGTCGTATCTCTTCAGCCTCTTCAACCTGCTCTTTCCCCGCGTGTGGGAGAGCCGCGGCATGGAGGCGCACCTCTATTTCGAGTCGGCAAGCGTCGTCATTGCCTTCGTGCTGCTGGGCCGGCTGCTCGAAGCCCGGGCCAAGGGCCGAACGACGGAGGCGCTGCGCAAGCTGATGCGCCTGCAGCCGCAGGAGGTTTCGCTCGTGGAGCCCGACGGCACAATTCGCCGGGTCCGGATCGGCGAGGTGCGCCCGGGTGACCGGCTGCTGGTGCGTCCCGGCGAGCGGATTCCCGTCGACGGCGAGGTCTGCGAGGGCAGCTCCCCGGTCGACGAGAGCCTCTTCAGCGGGGAGCCGCTCCCCGTGCTCAAGCAGCCCGGGGCGGAGCTCTTCGCCGGGACGGTCAACCTGCGCGGGGCGCTGCACATGCGGGCGACCCGCGTGGGCGACGGGACGATGCTTGCCCACATCATCCGGCAGGTGCAGGAGGCGCAGGGTAGCAAGGCGCCCGTGCAGCGGCTCGTGGACCGCGTGGCTGCGGTCTTCGTCCCGGTGGTCATGACGCTGGCCGCGGTGGCATTCGTTGTGTGGTGGGCGGCCGATCCGGCCGACGGCTTCACGCGCGGGGTGCTGGCGCTGGTTACGGTGCTCGTCGTTGCGTGCCCCTGTGCGCTGGGGCTGGCAACCCCTACGGCCATCGTGGTGGGAATCGGTAAGGGGGCCGAGAACGGCATCCTGATCCGCAATGCCGAGAGTTTGGAGGCGGCGGCCCGCGTGGATGTCGTCGTGCTCGACAAGACCGGCACGCTCACGGAGGGGCGTCCCGAGGTGACCGACCTGATCTGGTGCGGGGACGGCGACCGCCGTGCGGCCTGCTTCAGCGCCCTGGAGCGCTGCTCGACCCATCCGCTGGCTGCGGCCGTGGCGGAGCGGCTCGGCGGACAGCCGCACCCGGAGGTGAGCGACTTTGCGGAGCGGCCCGGTGAGGGGGTCAGCGGCCGGATCGACGGCGAGACCTACCATGCCGGCAATGCGGCTCTGCTGGCGGCTGCGGGCGTGGCGGTCGATGCCAATGCCGCGGCTGCGGCCGACCGGCTCGCCGCGCAGGCGAAGAGCGTCGTCTACTTTGCCGACAGCCGGCGGGTGCTGGCCGTGGCGGGCGTTGCCGACCGGCTCAAGCGCGAGAGTCCGGCGGCGGTTCAGGCCCTCCGGGCACGCGGCATCGACGTCTGGATGGTGACGGGCGATGCGGAGGCTCCGGCGCGTGAAATAGCCCGGCAGGCGGGCATCGAGTCCTTCCGTGCGGGGGTGCTGCCGCAGGGCAAGCGGGATTTCGTGCGGCAGCTGCAGGCCGACGGACATCGCGTGGCGATGGTCGGCGACGGCATCAACGACAGCGCGGCCCTTGCGCAGGCCGACTTCAGCGTTGCCATGGGGCGGGGGAGCGACATCGCGATGGATGCGGCGATGGTGACGATCGTGGGCTCCGATCCGACGAAGATCGCCGAGGCGATCCGCCTTTCGCGGCTCACGCTGCGGACGATCCGTCAGAATCTCGTCTGGGCCTTTCTCTACAACGTGATCGCCATTCCCGTGGCGGCCGGGGTCTTCGAGCCCCTGTTCGGTTTCGGACTGAACCCGATGCTGGCGGGTCTGGCCATGGCATTGAGCAGCCTCTGTGTCGTCGGGAACAGCCTGCGCCTGAAGCGGGCCGTGCTCACGGAGCGCCCGATGCGGCGGATGGCTGCGGAGCATCCTCATACTGAACATACTGAATCTGTTTCTGAAAACAATACAACCATGAAAAAGTATCGTGTGGAAGGCATGATGTGCGACCATTGCCGCGCTCATGTGGAAAAGGCCCTCAATGCGTTGGAGGGTGTATCGGCTCATGTGACGCTCGATCCGGCGGTTGCCGTCGTCGAGTTCTCCGGCCGGGAGTATTCGTTTGCCGAGCTGCAGGAGGCTGTTGAGGCGGCAGGGTATACGCTCCGCGAGATGTAACAGCGGCGCCTGTCCGGCGGAGGAGCCCGCCCCGCCGGGGTGTTCCGTGCGTTCCTCCCCCGGAACATGATGAAACCTCTTTGAAGGGGCTTTTCGGCAAAGTTCGGCGTAAAAGGTCCTCTTTGGGGTGTCTCTCCGGCGGAGGAGGCAACGGACAGAGCCGGACCGCATGCGTGCCCTCGGGCAGTCTGCGCGGCGGTCGGACGGACTGCGTACCGGGAAGAGTCGGACCGCGTGCCGGGAAGAGTCGGACCGCGTGCCGGGCGGCGGATGGTGCGTGGAGGGTCGGAAAAGGCGGAGCCGACGGGGATTCGGACGGCGGAAGTGTCGGGAAAAGTCTTATCTTTGTATTCCGAACACGCCGCATTCCCATGTCGAAATCCCTGCTGTGTCTGTTGCTGCTGCTGCCGAGCCTGGCGGCGGCTCAGTCCTACGACGACGAATACTACCCCTTCGCCGTGCGGGAGGAGCCGCAGCCGATGATCGTGACCGACACGACGCTCTTCTACCGCGCCGTGCAGGTCTCGGAGGATGCTTATGGCCGGATCACTGATTTCAACCTCCCGCAGGTGAGCCTGCGGCGGCGCGGGCAGGCCTTCTACGATGAGCGCATCGAACTCGACGGCATCGCCGTCTCGTGGCGCCATACGGCGGCCCTGCGGCTGCTGGGTGCCGCGGAGGAGCGTGCGGCGGGCATTGCGGCGGAGAACGATGCCGCGGGTGCGGCGGGCGGCGTGCGCCGCTTTGTCTTCACGCCGGACGAGGCGCTCACGCCGCACTTGGCGTCGGTGCGGCTGACCGACCGCAACTACCGTGTGGGGGCGAAGGTCTCCTCGTCGCTCGACGTGGGACGCGGCTGGCGGCTGCGCCTCGCGGCCGATGCCCGCACGGGGCGCGACATGCACGTCGAAGGGGTCTTCACGAATGCCCTGACGGCGGGTTTTCACCTCTCGAAACGCTTTGCGGGCGGGGCGGAGCTGTCGCTGCTGGCCGTCGTGCCGCCCTCGGTGCGGGGTACGCGGCTGAGCTCCGTGGAGGAGGCCTTCACGCTGACGGGCGATCCGCTCTACAACCCTGCCTGGGGCTTTCAGCAGGGACGGGTGCGCAATTCGCGCGTGCGGCGCGAGTGCGTGCCGCTCGGCGTCGCCACCTGGCGCATGCCCCTTTCGGCGAAGACGTCGCTTGCCCTGACCCTCGGCGGCGAGGCGGGCCTGCGACGGTACAGCTCCCTGGGGTGGTACGACGCCCGCACACCCATGCCCGACAACTACCGCTACCTGCCCTCCTATACGGGTGACCGGGAGAGCGAGCAGGCGTGGCGCTCGCGCGACGCCCGCTACACGCAGGTGCGCTGGGACGAGCTGATCGCCCAGAACCGCCTGGCGGGCGGCGAGGCGGTCTATGCGCTCGAGGACCGGGTCGAGCGCATCGGCGACGTGCAGGCCGATGCGGCCTTCGTCACGGAGCTCGACGGGCGACTGACGCTCCGTTACGGCGCCTGGGTGCGCCGCACGTCGACACGTCACTACAAGCAGATGCGCGACCTGCTGGGGGCCGATTATTTGGTGGATATCGACCAGTACCTCGTCGATGACGACACCTACGGCAACCTGCTGCAGAACGACCTGCGCCATCCCGACCGGCGGATCGGGCGCGGCGACCGCTTCGGCTACGACTACACGCTCGCCGTGCGCGAGGCGGGCGTGCGCCTGCATGCCGCCTACCGCTCCGACCGCCTGCGGGCCGATGCGGGCCTTGTGCTCTCGGACGGGGTGATCTTCCGCCGGGGCCACTACGAAAAGGAGCTCTTCCCCGGGGCGCAATCCTACGGTGCCTCGCGGCGGCTGCACTTCACTCCCTACACGCTTCGCGCCTCGGCCGGCTGGGCCTTCACGCCGCGGCACTACCTCTCGGTCGCGCTGCTTGCCGCCGCCCGCATGCCCGAGGCGGAGGAGCTCTTCTTCCAACCCCAGTACAACAACCGCACGGTGGACGACCCGGCGGCGGAGCAGAATTACGCCGCGGAGCTCGCGTACCGCATGACGGGCCCCGTCGTCGGGCTGCAGGTGACGGCCTATGCCACGCTGCGGCTCGATGCCATGCAGACGCGGCGCTACTACGACGACATGGCGGGGCTCTACTGCGACATGTCCGTGAGCGGCATCGGGTGGCGGGCCCTCGGCGTGGAGGCTGCGGCCGACATCCGGCTGTCGTATCGCTGGAGCCTGGCGCTGGCCGCCTCGGTGCAGCACTGCGCGTATGTCCGCGACCCGCTGGTCACGGTGCTTTCGGATGTGGACAACACGGTGGTCGACATGCGGGCCGTGAGCCGCATGGGCGGCTGCGTGCCGGGCGGTGTACCCGGCGCGACGGCCTGTGCCGAGCTGGCGTACTTTGGGCCGAAAGGGTGGGGGCTCCGCCTCTCGGCGGGGTATGTCGGCGGACGGTATGCCGAGCCCTCCTTCCTGCGCCGCACGGACCGCATCGCCTCCCAGGGCGGCACGTCGCCCGAACTCTTCGACGCCTTCGTGCGGCAGGAGCGGCTGGACGACGCCCTGACGCTCGGTGCCTCGCTCTTCAAGAGCTTCTATTTCGACCGTTCGCGCCTGGTCGTCGCCCTGATGCTGCGCAACCTGCTCGGCGGCGACGATATGGTCTACAGTGCCTACGAGGCGCAGCGCGTGCGCCGCATCGCGGCCGGCGACCAGACCCTCTGGCAGCCCCACGCCACGCGCCTGACCTACGCCCTGCCGCGGTCGTTCTACGTTACGGTTTCGTACCGGTTTTGATGGATATTATAAAAAACAGTCGGATTTTTTTGGATTTCGATGCAAAATTTGTAATTTGGAAAGCCAAAAACCTTAAAACTTTCAAAACCTATGATTATCGGTATTCCCAAAGAGATCAAAAACAACGAGAATCGCGTTGCAATGACCCCGGCCGGCGTTCAGGAGATGACGCGGCGCGGTCACAAGGTGTATGTGCAGGCTACGGCCGGAGTGAACAGCGGTTTTACCGATGATGCCTACAGGGCGGTGGGTGCGGAGATCCTGCCCACGATCGAGGAGGTCTATGCGACGGCCGAGATGATTGTCAAGGTCAAGGAGCCGATCGCCCCCGAATACAAGCTCGTCCGTGCCGGACAGCTCCTCTTCACCTACTTCCACTTTGCCAGCAGCGAGCCGCTGACCCGTGCGATGATCGACAGCGGGGCCGTCTGCTGCGCCTACGAGACCGTCGAGCGGGCGGACCGTTCGCTGCCGCTGCTCACCCCGATGTCGGAGGTTGCCGGCCGCATGGCCACGCAGGAGGGGTGCTACTTCCTCGAGAAGCCGCGCGGCGGCAAGGGCGTGCTGCTGGGCGGCGTGCCGGGCGTGAAGCCTGCGCGCGTCTTCGTCATCGGCGCGGGAGTCGTCGGTACGGCGGCGGCCCGCATGGCTGCCGGACTGGGTGCCGACGTGACGATCTGCGACATCTCGCTGCCGCGCCTGACCTACCTGACCGATGTGATGCCCAGGAACGTCAAGACGCTCATGTCCTCGGAATACAACATCCGCGAGGAGCTCAAGCATGCCGATCTGGTGATCGGTTCGGTGCTGATTCCCGGCGCGAAGGCCCCGAAGCTCGTGACGCGCGACATGCTGCAGCTCATGGAGCCCGGCACGGTGCTGGTCGACGTGGCCATCGACCAGGGCGGCTGCTTCGAGACGTCGCGTCCGACGACGCACGAGGATCCGGTCTACTACGTCGACGGCATTCTCCACTACTGCGTGGCCAACATCCCGGGTGCCGTGCCGCGCACCTCGACGCTGGCCCTGACGAACGCCACGCTTCCCTATGCGGTCCAGCTTGCCGACAAGGGGTGGCAGCGTGCCTGCCGGGAGAATCCCGAGCTGGCGCTGGGCCTGAACGTCGTCGAGGGCAAGGTCGTCTACAAGCCCGTGGCCGAGGCCTGGGGGCTGGATTACGAGCCGCTGGCGCTCTGACGCGTGCTCGTGCAACGGGGAGAGAGGGGGGGGCGGTCGGTTGTGCCGTCCTCCTCTCTTCGCATGCCGGCAAATAAATTTGCCGCGACGGCCGCTTTGCACTATCTTTGCAGCGTAAAACCGATGTTATGGCAGGTTCCAACTTTGTAGACTACGTGAAGATATTCGCCCGCTCGGGGCACGGCGGCGCCGGTTCGGCACACTTCCGCCGCGAGAAATTCGTGGCCTTCGGCGGTCCGGACGGCGGCGATGGCGGCAAGGGCGGCAGCATCGTGCTGCGGGGCGACCGGCAGTACTGGACGCTCATCCACCTCAAGTATCAGCGCCACCAGTTCGCCGAGGACGGCGAGAACGGCTCCGGAGCCCGCTCCTCGGGCAAGGATGCACGCGACATCGTCATCCCCGTGCCGCTGGGCACCGTGGCGCGCCGCGTTGTCGAGACCGACGAGGGCACGACGACGGAGTTCGTCGGCGAGGTGACCGAGGACGGTGAGGAGCTCGTGCTGCTGAAGGGCGGCCGCGGAGGACTGGGCAACTGGCACTTCAAGAGCGCCACGAACCAGACGCCGCGCTATGCGCAGCCGGGTGAGGAGGGCGACGAAGGGGCCTTCATCCTCGAACTGAAGGTGCTGGCCGACGTCGGACTCGTGGGCTTCCCCAATGCCGGGAAATCGACGCTGCTCTCGGTCGTGTCGGCCGCCAAGCCCAAGATCGCCAACTACGCCTTCACGACGCTCGAACCCAACCTGGGCATCGTCGAGGTGCGCGACCACAAGTCGTTCGTCATGGCCGACATCCCGGGCATCATCGAGGGGGCGCACGAGGGCCGCGGCCTCGGCACGCGCTTCCTGCGCCACATCGAACGCAACTCGGTGCTGCTCTTCATGATTCCGGCCGACAGCGACGACATCCGCCGCGACTACGACATCCTGCTGGGCGAGCTGACGCAGTACAACCCCGAGCTGCTCGACAAGCAGCGGCTGCTGGCCGTCACGAAGTGCGACATGCTCGACGACGAACTCATCGCCCAGATGCGTGCGCACCTGCCCGAGGGGGTGCCCTCGCTCTTCATTTCGTCGGTCTCGGGGCTGAATATCCAGCAGCTCAAGGATATGCTCTGGGAGGCGCTGCAGCGCTGACGAACAGCGCGCCGCAGTCGGTGACGCGGAGCGTGAATTTCCCGTTGAAAAAGTCGACAATACCGCATAGCGAGCCCGTGCCCGATGGTACGGGCTCGTCGGCATAGGTGCACGTCGAGGCGGCGCGCACGGTGAACGTGTGGCCCTCGGTGTCGACGATGCGGTGCTCGGTCGTCGTGTGGCGGCCCGTTTCGGGATCGACGGCGCACCACGGGCCGCCGTCGGGAAAGCAGACGCCGTCGAGGCGCACGTAGCGGTCGATGTCCTCCGTGCCGATTTCGGGAATGGTGCGCAGGCGCGGTTCGGGACGGGTGCCGTCTGCCGGCGAGACCGTCAGGTAGCGGGGCAGGTCCGCGGCGGCGATGCGTCCCGGGCCGTCGTCCGTCGGTGTCGTCCCGAGGACGAGCTTGCCGCCGTATTCGCAGAGCGTGAGCCCGTTGCAGCGCACGGTCAGTTCGTATCCGAACGGATAGCCGTAGAAGAGGTCCGTGGCATCGACGGCGAGGCTGATGCCGCCGTAGGCATCCTCGACGACGAGCGTCTTGTAGAACTCCCCGAAGCAGTCGTTGCCCGTGATGCGGCCGCGGATGCGGAGCTCCTGCCGGATCTCGGTGGCGCCGCTCCGGTCCGCGAGGGCCTTGAGCCGGGGAATGGAGACCGTCTCCCCGTCGTCCGGATCGCCGTAGCGGGGCTCCGAGGCCCGGTTGCAGGCCGCGCCGATGAGCAGGAGCAGGCCGAAGAATCCGGCGCGCCGGAGTGCGGCGCCTGCCCGTGCGGATGGTCGGTCATTGCAGCAGGTCCTCTTCATGGCGCGGTTTGAGCAGGTAGCATCCGTCGTCGTCGCGTTGCAGGATGCCCGTGATCGACCCGGGGCCCGTCGGGACCTCGCGGTCGGCGAAGCGGGCGTAGGGACGGACATAGGTGCGGATTTCGGCCCCCGTATCGTCGCGGAAACGCTTCTCGCCGGCCCACGAGGCTTCGATGACCTGCTCGGGCGCATAGCGCAGGCCGTCGATGCGGACGAGGCTTCCGCAGCGGTCGGGTGTCAGTTCGGCGATGGTGAGCCGGGTGGGGAGGACCGCCTGCAGCGCGTCGTCGCAGCGTTCGACATGGGCGTCGAGCGCGGGTTTCGAGCCGATGTAGTCGGTTGTGTAGCCGCTGCCCGGAGCGGGTTCGCGGCCGACCTGCACGACGCCGCGGCTGCGGCCGGCGGCCAGTCCCCGCAGGCGCAGCGTGACGCGGCATCCGACCGGGAAATCGTTGTGCAGCTGGTCGATGCCGGCCATCACCTCCAGTCCGGCTCCCGCCTCCTCGATGCAGAACGTGCGGTAGAAGTTGCCCGCCTCGTCGCTGGTCGTCACCACGCCCGACAGCACCACGTCGCCCGTGATGGCCGGGGTCTGGCCGACAAGCGCCCCGTTGAAGCGGGCGATGGTCGTCGTGACGGCGGCCGGCTGCGACGGGCTTCCCTTCGTGCGGAAATCCGAGTCGTAGCAGCCGCTCAGCAGCAGCGTCGCGGCGCAGAGTATCGGTCCCGCGTGCGACATTACGCCTCGATGCGCGAATCCTTCAGTCCGAGGAAGTAGAGGATGCCGTCGAGCCCGATCGTCGAGATCGACTGCCGGGCCGTGGCCTTGACCTTGGGCTTGGCGTGGAAGGCGATGCCCAGCCCCGCGAGGTTGAGCATCGGCAGGTCGTTCGCCCCGTCGCCGACGGCCACCGACTGCGCGATGTTGATCGACTCGAACTGGCAGAGCAGCCGCAGCAGCTCGGCCTTGCGGCGGCCGTCGACGATCTCGCCGACGTAGCGGCCCGTGAGGCGTCCGTCCTCGATCTCGAGTTCGTTGGCGTAGACGTAGTCGAAGCCGTATTTCTGGCGCAGGTAGTTGCCGAAGTAGGTGAAGCCGCCCGAGAGGATCGCCGTCTTGTAGCCCACGCGCTTGAGGACGGTCATCATGCGTTCGAGCCCCTCGGTGATGGGCAGGTTGCGGGCAATGTCCTCCATGACCGAGACGTCGAGCCCCTTGAGCAGGGCGACGCGCTGCGTGAAGCTCTCGCGGAAGTCGATCTCGCCGCGCATGGCGCTGGCCGTGATCTCGCGGACCCGGTCGCCGACGCCGGCCCGTTCGGCCAGTTCGTCGATCACCTCCGTCTCGATGAGCGTCGAGTCCATGTCGAAGCAGATCAGGCGGCGGCTGCGGCGGTAGATGTCGTCCTTCTGGAAGGAGACGTCGAGTCCGATCTCGGAGAGGTTCATGAAGCCCTCCTGCATGGCGCTGCGGTCGGCGTCGGAGAGCGAGCCGCGCACCGAGAGCTCGATGCACGACTTGGCGGCGCGGTTGTCCTCGTTGAGGGGCATGCGGCCCGTCAGGCGCCGGATGGCGTCGATGTTCAGCCCGTGCTCGGCCACGACCTTCGTCACCTCGGCAATGTGGCGCGCCGTGACGGTGCGCCCGAGCAGCGTGATGATGTAGCGGTTCTTGCCCTGACGGGCCACCCAGTCGTTGTAGCGCTCTTCGGAGATCGGCGTGAAGCGGATCATCACCCCCAGCTCCGAGGCCTTGAAGAGCAGCTCCTTCATGATGTTGCCCGACTTGTCGGGCGTGGTCAGGATCAGGATGCCGAGCGTCAGCGACTGGTGGATGTTGGCCTGTCCGATGTCGAGGATGAAGGCGTCGTAGCGCGCGAGAATCTCCGTGAGCGACGAGGTCATGCCGGGCTTGTCTTCGCCCGAAATGTTTATCTGGATGATTTCGACGTTGTTTTGTGCCATAAGGACTGTTTTGCGGATTACTTCGTGAGAATCGTTAACAAAGTTAGTAAAGTTCCCCGTTTTTTGCTTATTTTTGCTCCACAAACTTTAGAAATTATGTGGACATTCCTTGCCGCGGAGAGCGCCGAACCGCTCATCCTGCCCGACAGCGTACAGAAGGCCAACCTCGCGAAGGCCGTCGAGAAGATCGCGACGCTCGACTACCACGAGGTCCTGCAGACGATGCTCTCGGAGGCGGTTTGGATCGTCATCAAGATCGTGATCGCACTGGCGATCTACTTCCTCGGCCGCTGGATCGTGCGCCGCGTCGTGCGGCTGATCGACGTGGCCATGGAGCGCCGCAAGGTCGACATTTCGCTGCGTTCGTTCATGCGCAATACCGTGCGCGTGGTCTTCTCGCTGATTCTGGTGCTCATCGTCGTGCAGACGCTCGGCGTGAACGTCACGTCGCTCATCGCCGTCTTCTCGGCCGCCACGCTGGCCATCGGCATGGCCCTGAGCGGCACGGCGCAGAACTTCGCCGGCGGCGTGATGATCCTCATGATGAAACCCTACCGCGTGGGCGACTACATCTCGGCGCAGGGACAGTCCGGCACGGTGCGCGAGATCAAGCTCTTCTCGACGGTCATCACCACGACCGACAACCAGACGATCTACATCCCGAACAACGCCATCGCCACGGCCATCATCGACAACTACACGACGGCCGAGCAGCGGCGCGTCGACTGGACCGTGGGCATCTCCTACGGCGACGACGTGGATGTCGCCCGCGAGACGATCCTCGCCATGCTTGCGGCCGATGCCCGCATCCTGCGCGAGACGGCCCCGGTGGTGTGGGTGGCGGCGCTGGCCGACAGCTCGGTGAACCTCACCGTGCGCGCCTGGGTGGCGAATGCCGACTATTGGGACGTCTTCTTCGAGTACAACGAACGCTTCTACAAGGAGCTGCCGAAGGCGGGCATCAACTTCCCCTTCCCGCAGATGGACGTACACGTCAAAAACGACTAATCCTTTATAAAAACAACAGAAAGACTTATGGAATTGAGAGAAATCCTGGCCATCTCGGGCCAACCCGGACTGTATAAATACGTGGCGCAGTCGACGCGCGGCGTGATCGTGGAATCGCTGCTCGACGGGCGCCGCATGAACGCTTCGGCCTCGTCGAAGGTGAGCGCGCTCTCCGACATCTCGATGTTTACCGAGGGCGACGACATCGCGCTGGCCGACGTCTTCACGCGCATCTACGCCCATACGGGCGGCAAGCATGCCATCAGCCCCAAGGAGACGCCCGAGCACCTGAAGGAGGCCTTTACCGAGGTGCTGCCCGAGTACGACCGCGACCGCGTGCACGTTTCGGACATCAAGAAGTGCTTTGCGTGGTACAACATCCTCGTCGACGCCGGTTTCACGGAGTTCAAGCTCCCGTCGGAGGAGGCTGCCGCCGCAGAGCCCGAAAAGGAGTAGTCGGCCGGCCGGCAGACCCGGTGCGGAGGCTTTCCGACAAACAGTCAAGCATGTCGAACCGAAAACCGCAGGGTTTTCACAACGGATGGAAATGATGGAGAAGATGAAAGTGTTGGCGCTGGTCGCTCATGACAACATGAAACGCGACCTGGCGGAGTGGGTGGACTGGAACAGCGGCAAATTGAGCCGCCACCATCTGGTTTGCACGGGTACGACGGGCAAGATGGTCGAGAAGACGCTGCGTGCCCACAAGGAGGCGCACGGCGACGAGGGGTCGGAGCCCATGCCCGAACTGCAGATCACACTGCTCAAGTCGGGCCCGCTGGGCGGAGACCAGCAGCTCGGGTCGATGATCGCCGACGGCCGCATCAGCGCCCTGATCTTTTTCTGGGACCCCATGTCGGCCCAGCCGCACGACGTCGACGTCAAGGCGCTGCTGCGCCTGGCGACGCTCTACAACGTGCCGACGGCCGTGAACCGTTCGACGGCCGATTTCCTGATCTCCTCGCCGCTGTTCGAGGACGACGACTACCACCCCGTGGTCAAGGACTACCGGGAGTATGTCGAGCGGGTGCTGAAATAGCGCGCCGCGCCGCAACCAATCAAGAAGGCCGCACCGGACCTGTCTCTTATACACATCTCCGAGCCCACGAGACACTGAGCGATCTCG
>ERZ1026957.21-NODE-21-length-81475-cov-7.571481_pt1 | contig 81475 bp, 83 predicted proteins | sample MGYA00519300_ERZ1026957 | MGnify/ENA primary metagenome ERZ1026957 (study PRJEB26926, sample SAMN06164520) | human gut metagenome | biome: ENVO:00009003; feature: ENVO:2100002; material: ENVO:00002003 | host: Homo sapiens | place: USA | collected 2012 ...
TCGGAAACATCGTAACACAGGCAATGGAAAAGTAAATTCCGCTTTGCTTTGCAAGGCTCCACGAATCAATTTCCCAAATAACGGAAGCCATTGCAAAGCCTGTACCCAAAATTCCGCAGAGAATTGTTTGAAGAATAACTGCGTTTAATTCATTTTTCATTGTATCAATCAGCTCAGGGGTGACAGGATAGAACGAACCATCTCCTATGCACATTGATATAATCACAGTTATTACAAAACCGATAGCAATACCGAGAGGGAATCCGAGAAGCCCACGCTGAATCATCTTTTTTTTCATTTTTACCACCTCATATTCCTAATAATTGTTTGATCTTGGCGACAAAACGCCTTGAAATATAAGTAACCGTCCCATTTGAAAGCGTGACACAAATTGTTCCTGCAAAGCTTAAATCAAAACCCTTGACTTTTCTCAGATTGATAATATCCGAGTTTGATATTCGGACAAAAAAGTTGCTGTCCAGCCGCTGCTCCATTTCGTAAAGCCGCAGACGGAGCGTGTACTCACCGTGATTTGTTTCGGCAAACACTTTGCCCGATGCAGCAAAAATGCGGTAAATATCAAACGGCTCCAACACTTCGACAATATCATCTTTGAATCCGGCAATCATTTTCGGCTGCTCGTCTGAAAGCCTTTTCATGATTTCATTGATTTCGTCGGTCATTTTGTTTGTCACAACGATGATTTTGGGTTCCTTGCAGTTCTCATCTAACTTGATTTCAATTTGCATTTGCTCACCTCCTCTTTGTTACGGTTACAGTATAAGAAAATCGAGAATTGATTTCCACCGATTCTCGATAGGTGGTCGTTTTCAGACCATAGACGGTAGATTATATAAATAATCTTCCTCATCAAATTCCGATTTGCATTTCTGTTTATTTTAGAAAATGGGCAACTCCGATTGGAATTGCCCTCTCGCTATGCTTGCTATCTTAACATAACATTCAGTATCGCACAACCTTTTGAGAAAAGGATTTTCTCCTCTCTCAAAGGGCAAATTGACAAACCGGAAGTTGTCAAATTCTATCACAGATTTAATTTTGAATAGTTTGCCATAATTCTCTTATATCTTCGATTTCATTATTCCATCTAACTGGTCGTGTAATTCAATAGATGGATTTTCTTTTAGGTGTTCACCCGTAACTGTATTGATAATGTCATGCTTATCATGGCTATATTCCGAATAACCATCTATCATTTCCATAATTTCAACAGCAAATTCATAGGTTATATTGTACAGCATTGCTCTGGCTTCGTTATCATTATACTTTTTGTGTTTAGACAAACAGATTTCAACGCAGGTTTCTTGTATATCTGCAATATGTTTGAAAAACTTTTTTTGCATATCATTCATATTCCACACTCCTTCAAATCCCGATTTGTATTTCTGTTCATTTTAAAAAATGGGCAACTCCGATTGGAATTGCCCACTCGCTATACTTGCTATCTTAACATAACATTCAGTATCGCACAACCTTTTGAGAAAAGGATTTCTCCTCTCTCAAAGAGCAGGTCGACAAACTTGAAGTTGGCGATTGCTTACTTCCTTATCGTATTAAGAACATTTAAGGCTTGTTCACCTTCATCTCTGTTGGTACTCCATACGCTGATAGACAATAATTCACCCGCAGAATAATACCCTACATAAACAACATAAATAGTGTTGCTATCTTCCGTTAATACATCGTCGTATATCTTTGCTTCAAATCCGCTTGGAATGTAGAAATCTAAATTTCGCTGTCTTGCAGATACTGGCACTGTTCTGATATAAGCATCTTCCATTACTTCTCTTGGTGCAAGTATACCATCCCTTTCTGCGTGGAACGGTGTTATACGAATTGTCAAATCACTATTGTCAGGATAAAAAATGTACTGACTACTCTCTTTATCGTATTCGCCTTGCCAGTTATCTGGCATAGAAATTTGCCAATCAAAAAGTAATTTATAAGAATTCATGTTGCCCCTCCAAATCCCGATTTGCATTTTCATTCATTTTAGAAAATGGGCAACTCCGATTGGAATTGCCCAAATACTTTATTTTTGCTTATCAATACAGCTTTGCACCTGCCGGAATGTGGTCATCTACCATCAGAAGGTTCAGTCCCTCGTGACCGTCTTCCTCGTGTACTGCTGAAATCAGCATACCTTCGGAATCAATTCCCATCATATTTCTCGGTGGCAGGTTCACGATAGCGATTGCTGTCTTACCAACCAGTTCTTCCGGCTCGTAATACTCGTGAATACCGCTTAAAATCACACGGTCTTTGCGTTCTCCGTCATCTAATGTAAACTTCAAAAGCTTCTTTGACTTCGGTACTGCTTCGCAAGCCAAAATCTTAACTGCTCTGAAATCAGACTTACTGAATGTATCGAAATCTACCATTTCCGTGAAGATTGGCTCAATCTTTACCTTAGAAAAATCAATCTTTTCAGCGACCTTTTCTGCAGCTGCAGGAGCTGCTTCGGAAGTCTTATTTGTCTTCTTGTCAGCGTCCAAGGATTTCATTGCCGGAATTTCCGGGGGAGAAACGATACCCCCTGATTTAACCTGCTTTTCCCTGACTTCGTTAATCCAAATCGGCTTCATTGTTTCACATAACCTATCATAAATCAGCATATTCTGATTTGATTTGTCGTAAAATCTGTCGTAAAAATTCGGTGGTATTTACATTGTCCAGCAATGAAGCACATTCCGATTACGCCTGCAATAAGCACGCTGCGCCGTTTGATTTCTTATATAGTATAGCATATTTTTTCGCAAAAATCAAGGAGCCTGCCTACTGCGGCAAGCTCCTCTTTTTATCTTATCTTGATTTTTCCTTCCAGTCCGGCGAAGGATTCCATTTTCTTTTCCTTTGTCGCTTCATTATATATGTCCATCGTCGTTGTAATGTCGGCGTGTCCCATAATCTCCTGAATGACCTTGAGATTTGTTTCATTCTCGCAGAAGCGTGTGCAGAAGGTATGACGGAGATTGTGACAGCTAAAGTGCGGAAGCAACTCCGCTTTTCTTCTTTCCTTCTTCGCCGCCTGTTCCTCCTGTGTATTATATGCCTTGATAATGCGGTCAAGCACCCTGTTTACTCCGTGCGGGGATAAAACTGTGTTATATCGAGATTTGAAAATAAACCCGGAATACCCGTCGATTACGCTCTCGTTAAAGCCGTCCTCAATCTGCTGCTTATATTCCGTTTTCAATGCGTCCTTTACATCTGCAAGCATAGGGATAATCCGTTCTCCCGCTTTCGTCTTTGGCGTAGTAACTGCATAATGGCAAGGTTCGTCCGTAAATTTACGGTAAATCAATGTGTGGTTTACGCTGATGATGTTCTGCTCAAAATCGCAGTCCTCCCAGCGCAAGCCGAGAATTTCGCCTATGCGGCAGCCCGTTCCCAACATTGTTGTTATTAGCGGAAGCCAATGGCTATATTGGTGAGACTGAGCCGTAAAATTCACAAATAGCTCCTGCTGCCGTTCTGTAAGTGCGTGGCGTTTCGGCTTTTCCCAAGCGTGGCTCTTTTTGATTTCCGCCATTACGCCATCGGAAGGATTGAGCCGGATATATCCGTCACGGACTGCTGAAGTAAAAACAGGGTGCAAAATCGTGTTGACGATTTCCATACTGTTCGGCTTGAAGCCCTTTTCGTAAATCAGCGACATATAAAACTTCTTAACATCGCTGTATTTAATGCCTGTGATATTTTTCTGCCCGATTTCCGGTCTGATATACTTATCATACATATAGATGTAATTGCTTCTCGTAGAGTCTTTGAGTTCGTGTTTCAAGGCAATGTACTCGTCCCAAAAGGAATTGAGCGTCATCTTTCTTGTTTCATACACAAGAAGATTGTCCTCCAAGTCCTTTTTAATCTGCTTTTCCATTTCCCGAAGCGACTCCGTTACTTGCTTTCCCTCCGGTACACGGTCAGTTGCGACGAGTTTCCAGCTATATACCGAGTGTCGCTCTCCGTTGTTATCGGCGTACTTAAACTCATACTTCCCATCGGGACGCTGCGATTCGCCTGCCCAAAGAACCCTGCCTTTGGAATCACGCCTTTTTTCTGCCATAGTCGATACCTCCTTCTAAATTACATTGGTGCGATCCAAGAACTTTTCAAATTCCTCCCGCCTGATAAACACACGGGAATCTTTCCATTGTATAAAGTCCTCGTCCTTATGTTCTCTTGTAAGCCTTCTGATATTGGATTCCCCAATCTGAAAATACTTTGCCGCTTCGACCACCGTCAACAGCGGCTTTTCCCATATCGGCAATTCTTTCAGTTTTTGATTACACATTTCTGCATTTGGATAACTTCTCTGAAATATCGGATTATCCTGCCCGTTCATTGTGTTGCCCTCCTTGTTAAATCATATTGTTTTGATCTAAAAACGCTTCAAAGACCTTGCGTTTCACTAACAGCCTGCCCCCGGCTTTCAGTACAAACGGTTTGGTTCGATTGCTCATTACAAAATCACGCAGTCTTGTTTCGGCTATATTGTAATACTCCGCCGCTTCCTTTATTGTCAGGGCATATTTCTCCCACACAGGAATCCGAAAGCTGCGGTCATCAACCTTCTTATTTCTTACAATGCCGTTGTCGTGTGTAGTGACAACCTTTTTAGCTGCGCCTGTTGCTGTAATGAACTTATCATCTTCCGTTCTGCTCGGCTCTTTTTTTCTTTCATCTTCCACAACCTCGCTAAGACCGGGAACATAAACATAGTTTTTCAATGCGGCGTCCTCCTTTTCCATTTGTCCGGCTCGTGCCTTCCCCTCAATCATAGTCAGACACGAGCCTTTTGACAAATGTGCGAAGGTTGAAATCGCATACTTGACATTAAAGTGCGTTTATTTCGTTCAGAAACTTCTCAAACAGCTTTCGCTTAATTTCAACCTTCACTCCGATCCATAGCACGAAATCCGCCTGACGGTTTTCCCTTACCAATGTTCGCAGCCGATGTTCCCCAATTCCGAAATATTCTGCCGCTTCATAAATTGTAAGAGCATATTTTTCCCAAACAGGCACATACGGCTTTGTAGTATTTGTATCTGCCATATGCGTTACCTCTTTGAAATGTCCCTATCGTAAATCAGGTAATCGTACCCCATATTCAGGCACTTATCACATTTGCGTTTTTCCTTCGCAAACGGATCAAGCCGCCTTACGATATAATCGGGATTGGATTTGTAATCTTCCAAGCACTTACTGCATAAACATCGAATATCGCCTTTTTGCTTCTGAGGTCTATCCACCCACAAGCCAAGTGCCTTTTTTAAGCCAATATTGACTTTTCTGAGCAGATATTCGCTGTCAACAAAGCCGATATACTCGGTAAGCTCAGCCTGATTGACTGTTTTCAGTTGTTCAAGCATAACCATCGACGGCTCTTTTAACCCAAACTTATCGCCCAAAATAATGTGCGAGGGCAAATAGCGTTTCTTAATGACAGATGTAAGAGCCGCAACAACGGTAGTCGTGCTTGCCTGATTGCCCTCGTCACATTGAACCACAAGAACAGGTCTTACCCCATTCTGTATTGAGCCTTCATTGCTTCCGAAATCGTGCAGATAGATTTCTCCACGCTTCACCATTTGATTTTCTTTGAGTTCCATTTATATATACCTCTCAATACAAATATTTGAAAGGCGTTCCATATCCGGAATAGAAACAAGTCCCTTCACTTGTTCCCACTGGGAAAGGTCTTTTGGGGACTCTCCGCCAAGAAAATCCTTAGATTTTTCAAGGCAAGTACAACGCTGTGAATTATCGCCTTATGATCGACTCCTTCCTCATCGGCAATTTCACGATATGTCTTTCCTTCAAAGTAATAGGCAATAAGCCGCTTCCTTTGCTTCTCGTTCAGGGAATTTATCGCTTCCCAAAGCTCTCTGCTTTGTTCCTGTGCAAAGACCTGAGCCGCACAATCCTCCACGGCAGCTTCAGGATGATGCTCTTCTAAATCCTCCTCCAACGAATAAAAATGACCTCTGACCATTCTCATATAGTGCTTGTTCTCATTTCTGCGAAACTGCTGCCGCACTTCTCCATACATCGGTGGCAATACAAGAAACGGTATGTACTCCTGAACGAAAGGCTTGTACCTTTCAAGTATTTTTTCTTCGGATAATTCCGAGATAACCGCCCATTGTTCCTTGCCTCTATACCCCTCATACTCATACTGTAAATTGATAACCTTACACTCGCTCTGAAACCCCTGTTTCAGAATATCTAACTTGTCTTTTGACATTTTCTTTACCTCCAGTCTGAATTTTCAAAATCGTAAAAATTCAAACTGAAGGCGGGGATCGACAGCCGACACTATAAAGCGCCGGAGTTCCCATAAATATAAAAACGCACCTGCAAAGCGACAAATTTCGCCGTGCAAGTGCGTTTAGTTCATTGTATTTATGGCATATCAGTTCATTATATAAGCCGCAATGCCCCTTTGCGGGGCAAATGCTTTTTTTGATGAAATCCCCTCTGATAATGCCTATTTCATAGATTCATATTCGCTGCTCATCACGAGCAGCGGAACGCCGAAAGTAGTCCAGCGCATAAAAAATCCCTCCGATCCAAAAAACTCAGAATCGGAGGGTGTAGGCATATTAAATCGCCCTGTCAAAACCTCGTTTTTTTTATTTGGCAGGGTTCATTTTTATATAGTTCAGTCATTTGAGAACTGACAGTCCACTTATAATTGAATTGGTGTGCCATTATAAAGATGACATAAATCAGTATAATTATATATGGAGGTGGACTGTAAGTGCATAACAAACCTGAAACGCTTGGTTGTATCATTAAGGCAGCTCGTGAAAACGCCGGAATTACCATAGAAGCGTTAGCCGATAAAGCAAATATTACTGAGCGATACCTATATCGAATCGAGAACGAAGGCAAGAAGCCGAGTTTCGATGTCCTACATAAGCTCGTCCGGGAATTGAACATTTCTGCGGATTCGATTTTCTACCCTGAGAAGCCGTCCAAAGATTCCGAGGTAGAAAATCTCCTCCGTATGCTTTCAGCTTGCGATGAACGGTCATTGGAAGTCGTCAAAGCAACTGCTAAAGCCTTAATTGATACTGCACCCGAAAAGTAGCCGCAAGGCTGCTTTTCCTCTATGTAAAAGCAGTGTTATATTAGTTTTCACTGCGACTGTATTCCTGAATAAAAGATAGAATCTCCTTTTTGGAAAATCCTAATTCTGCCATTACGCTTATATAATTATGGCAAAGACGCTCTATCTCTTGAATGCGTTTCTTTTGGATGAGAGTGCTATCTAATGTGACACAATAATTTCTTTTCCCTTGTGTAAAAATCAAATCATCTTGATTTATCAGTCTATATGTTTTTGCAACGGTATTAACATTGAGGTGTAACATAGTCGCCATATTGCGAACAGATGGAATAGTCTCTCCGGGCAATAACTTACCGCCGAGAATGCTATACCTGAGTTTATGACATAATTGTATGTAAATCGGACTATTTTCATTGAAAGTCCATTCTGAATAATTCATTCTTTACTTCCTTGCCTTAAAGACAGTTCAAGCAATTGTTGCGCCAAACGGTGCTAAAGCCAGTTTCGCAAACTTAAAGCATTGGCGACCGAAAGGGATACCGATAATCGTACAACACAACAGCAGTCCATTGAGGAAAGAGGATAATGCCAAAGGAATACCACTTAAAATTATCCAAAACACATTGGCGATCACAGATATAGGACTTCCGCCATATTTGATTTCTTTCCCAAATGGAAAAAATGCAAGGGCGGCAAATTTGAAACATTGACGACCGATTGGAATTCCGATAATTGTAATGCTCCACAATATACCCGCAATGCTCCAAGAAAGACCTTGCCATAAACCGCAGCATAAAAACCATATTATGTTTCCTAAACAACCCATTCCTCTTCCTTTCTATATCATAGCTCTGACTTTATCAAGAAAATCATAATCCGTTTTTTCGCAAAAAGTTATACCGTACAAATCAGCTTTTCTTGAAAGATGATTGCCGTCATCAGCGGACATAAGTATAAATGGAACAGAAATATGCTTTTCCTTGCAGGCGTGTAGTAAATCTAATCCTGTTCCGTCTCGCATATTATAATCAGAACAAATCAAGTCAACAGAAGCCTCTTCCAGCTTTTTTAATGCGTTATTAACGCCGGATGATTCAATAACTTCAAATTCCTTTCTCAATAATTCCGCTAAAACATATCTGAATGTTTCGTCATCATCCACAAGTAAAATCTTTTTCAAAATAGTGCCTCACTTTCTACTGGATTACAGATTTTCGCATTTGTCACACAAACTAACAATCCGATCCATAATTCTGTAAATACAATAAATAAATATTACAAAAATGCCTGTGGGTATCAGTAATATCCCTATAAGGATACTGCCGATACCCATTACGGCATATACTACCAATTTTCTATACTTCTTAGTTTTCCGCATCTTTGACCGTCAGTTCAAGGCTTCCGCTGAAATTTTCACCTTTGAGAATAATATAATTATCGCCGGATGAAATGGTGTACTCTTTCGTATCTTCTGAATTGGCATTCGCAACCGAATATTCATCACTACCCGCAATCCAATTCAGTTCCGCAGTCCCATCCTCTATTGTAAGTTTGTAGGTTACTTGTAGATGGTTGCCGTTTTCACGATTCAAAGCAGTTCCACCGAAAATGAACTCTTTTCCGTTAAATCCGTTATAGGTAGCTACATAAGTACCGGTATAGGCGTCAATACCCTCATCTTTCTCGCCCTGCAAATCTTTTTCTTTTGTCAATGCGTGTTTGCTGAAAGATTGAATCCAATTATCCCAACCGTCAATAAGATTATCTTTCAAACTGCCTTTATCGTGATTAGAACCACACCCCGAAAGGCAGCTAAGAATACTTATGATTAAAAATGCAGAAACGACGATTTTAATTTTCTTCATAACGATTACCTCACATAAAATGCGTATTGATCATCATTCCCAAGAATACGATGCCGGCAACGGCATAAAGACTGTTTACAATTAAACAAACTTTCATCAAATTGTTTTGAGCCTTTGCCTTGACATATGAAATAATGGTAAACACTCCACTGAAAATCATAAACGCAGCGTAGCAGGCAATCATAATTTCAGCGACAGGGGATTCTAATGCCCAGTCAAAAGTTCTGAGCGGTAAAATAGTCCACGGGACAAAAAGCATAATGGTGCTTACAGCGGTTAAAATTTTGTTTTTCATAGTAATTATCTCCTTTCAGCCTGCCCGAAACGAAGGCAGGAAATGCCCAAACATAAAATTGTAATAACAATAGCAACAGGTATCCACGGTATTAGCTCAACCTGCGCTGTGTCAAGATTTGTTGCAAGTTTTCCATATTCCGATGTGATAACAAAAAACTGATACGACATCGGATAAGCAAACCACACCTTTGTGTTAATCACCAATACAGACGGCACAATGGATGCCAATCCAATACCGACAGAGAATATCGGAGTTTGAATACATACTGATAACATCCAAAAAAACGCAATCATCGGTATGGCGGACAAAAAGAGGAAACCAATTTCCTTTGCAACAAATAACGGAGACAGAATAAAGTTGTAATCCTGAGTTCCTGAACAAACAGCTGCACTAATATAGTACATACCCGTCATCATAAAAATTTGCGTTGCCGCCAGCGTAAGCAGTACAACAAACTTCGCCATACAGAGTTTTGCTGTGCCGATCGGTAAGGCAAGCATTTTCAAAATGCCCTTGTTTGCTCTTTCTGTTTGGCTTAAAAGAACTGTTCCGACCACCATACTTGCAGGGAACATAAACCATGACATCCCCATAAAGCCCTGAATAAAGAAATTGTTTTCCGGCGAAATTCCCTCTGCCTGCATATCGAAATTCATATGGGCATTCAAAATGGATGGTATCCATAAGATAACGGCTGCAACAAGGAGGATCAGTAATATCTTTGAGCGTTTAATTTTCTTAAATTCCACGCCGACAAGCGATAAAAAGTTCATTCAAACGACCTCCTTACTTTTATAAATAGAAGCTCTGCCAAGACAAAAATTACAAGCTCTGCGACTACCGCATAGATATAGTGCATGGACTGCGATATATCCGCACCTGCAAACAACTGAAAAGGCATTGCAAAGGGAAAAAGCGAAAGGGCAAAGTTGGTTGTCGGCAACATTGTTGCGGTAAACACGCAGACGACACCGATACCAAGCGACACCCACATATTTTTGCAGGCTTCCGAAATAAGAAGCGACAAAATCACACAGGGTAATATCAACAAAAATGAATACCCGAAATATTTGCACAGTTCACTAAAAAAGCCATTTCCGATTTCAAACCAATGATAGGTACAAAATGCGACTGCTCCCGCTTCTATTACAAGCACAAAAAAGCTCATAAAAATCGTTAAAACTGCTTTGCCCAAGAAAATAGAACTTTCCCGAACAGGTAAAGACTTCATTTTCTGCATAGCATTGTCCGCATATTCGGTATGATACAAAAGGCAGGTTCCGGCTACAACAAGCAGTACATTTAACATCGCCATCATCTGCCAATTTGCACCGAGCAGAATTTGTATCGGAATATCCGGCAGATTAAGATACTGTTCAGAACGAACAGCCATATTGATAACAGGAACAGCCGCCGCCAAAATACCGCCGCCTAAAAATGCAGGTAAAAATCCGGTTCGTTTTATCTTTTTGCATTCCAAAGAAACACTCATCGCACCTCACCTCTTTGCCTGTTGTCAGCGTCAATCAAGGCAAGGAAAGTATCTTCCAAATTATCCGTAGGATAGCCTTGCGAAGCTGCGTTAAATTTAAGCTGATCGAGCGTTCCCTCAAACAGTAGACGACCGTGATTTAAGATACCAACCGTATCAGCCATCAATTCTATTTCGGACAGTAAGTGTGACGATACTAAAACTGTACAGTCAAATTTCTCCGGCAAAGACCGAATCAGCGTTCTAATTTCGTGAATACCGACAGGATCAAGTCCGTTCGTCGGCTCGTCTAAAATCAAAATCGGCGGCTTTCCGATCAAAGCACTTGCAAGACCTAACCTCTGCTTCATTCCAAGGGAATATTTTTTGGCAAGCCGCTTCTTAAATTGTGTCAGTCCAACAATTTCAAGAGCTTCCGCTACGGAGGATTTGGGAAGTCCCAATATTTTACGGATAATTTCAAGGTTTTCTTCACCGCTTAAATTTCCGTAAAAAGCAGGCGCTTCAATGAACGAGCCGATTTCTTTTAGAATCTGTACTCTGTTATCGGGGTACTGCTTCCCGTCAATTGTGAACGAACCGCTTGTCGGTTTGGTAAGTCCAAGAAACATTTTCATTGTAGTAGACTTCCCAGCACCGTTTGGACCGAGAAAGCCATAGACAGCACCTTTCGGAATATGCAGATTGACACCCGAAACCGCTGTAAAATCAGTATACGATTTTGTTAAATTTTGAGTTTCAATGATATTCATTGTATTTTGCTCCTTTCTTATCATCGCAAGTACATTGTAACCTCCGAACCTTGTGTCAACCTTCTCGTGTCCTTACATTTACCTTACATTTCATCGCACATTAGAAAATGACACATTTCTATGGTATAATGTTGACACAGAAGAACACTGTGTCAACTTCTGATTCCATGTGTGCTGGAGCGCACAAAATCGTGGTATAATAAATAATAAGAACATATACAGAAATGCGGAGGCACTTTAACATGATTGAAACAGAAAGCCTTATTTTAGATAAAGCAAAGTTTTCGGACTGGGCAGAAATGTACCGCAATGTCTGGTCACAGCCGGAAAGCGCAAGATATATGGAGTGGACTATTACCACCAGCGAAGAAGCCGCTAAAATAAGAATCGTAAAAACGATCGCATTTCAAAAAGAGCATGACACCTATTTGATTTATGAAAAATCAAGCGGTAAAGCGATTGGGTTTGCCGGCGTAGAGAAAATCGAACCTTACATATATCAGGAAGCTGGAATCTGTTTGGGACGGGATTATGTGGGAAGAGGATTTGGCAAACAGATTCTTCAAGGTTTAATTCAATATTGCAGGGAACAATTTGATGCCAAAGAGTTTATCTATTCGGCAAGAGATGAAAACATAGCTTCTAATCGATTGGCAAAATCATTTGGCTTTTCCATCATTTCCTCGGAAGCTAAAACAGACAGTAAAGACGGTCATCATTATAATCTCCTGCAATATAGCCTAAAACTGTAATTTTCCTGCTTTTAGAGCGATAAACGATAATTTGAAATGGAGAAAAATAGATGGTTGAATGTCTTATTTGTAAGATAGCTTCTCTCGAAGAAATGAACATAAAATGGGAGTATGAAATTGCCCAAAGCGGAAAAGACAAAGAAAATTGGATTGTTTGGAAGAAACAGAACATAGAAAAATATAAACAGGGCTATATCATTCCTTACTATGGGATACTTGAGGAAACCATTATTTGCGAAGCAACTGCGATGCTTCACCCCAAGGTTGTGCAAAACAGTGCTGGTTTAGTTGGCTATCATACAGTATACTTGTCTGCGTTCCGAACGCTTGACAAGTTTCAGGGAAAAGGGTATTTTTCAAAATTATTTCATTTTATGATTGACGATTTGCGGCATAAGGGATTTACGAAAGCTACCCTTGGCGTAGAGCCTGCCGACGAGAAGAACAAAGATATATATATCCACTATGGATTTGACGAATATATTAAATCCGGTAAGGAATATTACCCGGATGGGACGGTAATTGATGTAGAATATTACAGGAAAACACTTGAATGAAAGAACAATATAACAGACCTGGAAGGAGACAGCCATATGGACTTTGATTACTTGAAACAAAAACGCATTTTGCTTGTCGATGATGAGCAGGAGCTTTTAGATATGGTCGTGTCTATCTTAAACGAGGACGGATTTCAAAATATTAAAACGGCAAAAACGGTAAGTGAAGCTATTGCTGTTTCTAAAACCTATCAACCTGAACTTGCGATTCTCGATGTCATGCTCCCTGACGGGAATGGATTTGATCTGATGGAGCGGCTTAAAAAAGCAGCTGATTATCCCGTACTGTTTTTAACTGCCCGTGGCGAGGATGATGATAAGTTTCGTGGCTTTGGTCTTGGCGCAGACGATTATATGGTAAAGCCATTTTTGCCAAAAGAGCTTTTGTTCCGTGTGAGTGCCATTCTTCGCAGGAGTTATAAAGCTGAAAATCCCCTTGTGAAACTGCACGACAGCGAAATTGATTTTGAGCGTGCAGAGATTATCAAGAACGGAGAGCATATTTCTCTTACGGCAAAGGAACACGACATCCTCTCTGCTTTATATCGAAACGCAGGACGAATCGTTACGATCGACGCACTGTGTGAAGCAGCTTGGGGCGATAATCCTTTTGGCTATGAAAATTCGCTGATGGCACATATTCGCCGTATCAGAGAAAAGATCGAAGCGAATCCATCCCAGCCTGTTTCTTTAATAACGGTTAAGGGACTTGGATACAAACTTATTGTGGAGGGCAAATAGTATGAAAAGCGTACCTAAACTAATACGGCGTTTTGTCGGTATTATGCTATTGTCCTCGGTATTGCTCATTATTCTGAACTTCACTCTATTGGTGATATATACGCTAAATCAATCTCCAAACGGCTCTCCGTGGACAACTGCACAGGAGGTTGCGGATAATCTGTTACAGGACAGTAATGGATATATTTTGACCGAAGAAACAGCGAATGAACTTCAAAACACGAATGTATGGGCGCTTTTCATTGACAATGCAACAATGAAAGTTGTATGGCAAACGGATAATCTTCCCGAAACCATACCTATGTCATATACTGTTTCAGATATAGCGAGTCTTACCCGTGGCTACATAGACGGGTATCCTACATTTACAGGAGAGGCAGAAAACGGGCTTGTGGTTCTCGGTTATCCGAAAGACAGCTTTTGGAAACATATGTGGCCGAGTTGGGATTACAATTTAATCGCCAACTTGCCCAAAACCGTTCTTTCTATTTTAGCCATCAATATAGCCTTGATTTTTATAATCTATGTGATTGCCAATTCCAAGCTGTTAAAATCCGTGAAACCGATAGTCAGTGGAATACAGGCTTTATCTACGAACGAAGAAGTCCATATTAGAGAAAAAGGGCTTTTATCAGAGCTGGCGATAAACATTAACAAGACCTCAGATATTTTGCAAACTCAGAGCAGGCAGCTCCGTAAAAGAGAAACTGCAAGAGCAAATTGGATTGCCGGCGTATCCCACGATATACGCACACCGCTGTCAATGGTAATGGGTTATGCTGGTCAGTTGGAAAGCGATGAGCGTTTGTCGGAAGATGACCGCAAAAAAGCTACGGTTATTGTAAAGCAAAGTGAGCGAATGCGGAACTTAATCAATGACCTAAATCTTGCGTCCAAATTGGAATATAATATGCAGCCGATCAATCCTGAAAGACAAAATCTAATTGCTGTTGTCCGTCAGGTTGTGGTCGATTTTATCAATATGAATATTGATGAAAAGTTCACGATTGAATGGGAAACGAACGAAACCTTAACCTCTTGTCCCGTATGTATTGACAAAGATTTAATCAAACGAGCAGTAAGTAATCTGATTCAAAACAGTATGAACCATAACGAGCAGGGCTGTCATATCTTTATTCGTGTTATGGCTGAAGATAATGTTTATACGGTTGTCGTTGCCGATGACGGTATCGGTGCTACGAATGAACAGATTGAAAAGCTCAATCACTCTCCGCATTATATGGTTTGCGACGAAAACACCTCTGAACAACGACACGGTTTAGGCTTGTTAATTGTCAAACAAATCATATTCACACACAAAGGGAAAATGCAAATAAGGCATAGCGAATATGGAGGCTTTGAAGTTGATTTAAGTTTGCCAATGACTATGTAAACTAAAAGAGGAAACAGAGAAATTGCCATCTGTTTCCTCTTTTTATAGGTTAATACTGTGGCACACCGTACCCAAGTATTTCATAATGCCCTACGGAATACTGATTGATACGGCAGCTATCGCCGGAATTGCCTTCTACGGTATAGACGATACCGTTCTCGACTTTCTCCACAATTCCCACATGATCGGATTCTCCGTCCTGCGGGCCTGACGAGCCTTTGTTGTCCCAATCGAAAAAGATAATCATACCGGGAACAGGCTCGGCAGATCCGTCAAGCCATTGTCCTCTGTCCTTAAACCACTGAACACCATTGACGCAGCCTGCAAATTTCGGGATAACCCCAGTATCAATATAGCCACACTCATTGGCACACCAGCTCACGAAACAGGCACACCATTCCACACGGCTTCCAAATCCGTACCAGCTCCAGTACGGTTCGCCGCCCGTATTGCCGACCTGAGAGAGTGCAACGGTCACAATTTGTCCGTCTCCGCCAGTAATGCCGTAAAGTACCTGCGACCAAAGGGAATTATTCTCATCTTTCAGCAATTCAGCAAGGTAGTCCTTCTGCTCCTGATTGAAACCGTACTGAGCCGCCATTTCATCGACTGTCTTATGAGAAACTGTAATATACAGATATGTGCGTGTAACGGTTGTTTCCGTCTGCACAATGTTCCCATGACCGTCATCGGTTTCGGTGATCTGCGTTTCCGTCTTACTCTCTGTCCGGGAACTGATTTGATTCATCTCCCAAAAGATGTCCGTCAGGATTTGCTTCTTACCATCATCCATTGTCGCAACCTCTTGGGGGTTATCTTTATCCGTATTCGTCTTAATGGCATAAACCGCAAGCACATCTTTCCACACGGCTCGGCTTCCACTCATTTCCAGCACATCATAGGTTACAGCGTCTTTCTCAGCTTGTAGCTTGGTATCATACTCTGTGTTGATTTCCTGCACCACCGTCTGCATACTCATACCCGTTCCGCTGTCCTCGCCTGAAAAGAATATTCCAAACACAGAGCCGAGTAAAAGTGCAATCAGGCAAATTACGATAATTACCACAACTGCAATCCAGCCTCCGGCAGCAATGGCGGCAATCAGAGCCTTGGTTGCCGCTATAATCGCCTTGACTGCGGCAATGGTAGCTTTGACCGCTGCTTTTACACCTGTTACAACCGCTTTTGCGGTAGCTTTGGCAGCCTGCGCCGCCCGCTGAGCGGCTTTCGCCGTAGCCTGTGCCGTTATCTGAGCCGCCTTTGCCGCCTGTTTCGTTGTCTTGATTGAAGTTTTAGCGGTCTGCTCGGCGGTCTTGACTGTCTTTTGCGCCGTTTTTGCAGAGCCTTTCCCAACCGTCTTGATTGTTTTCTTACCAGAAGAACGGGCGGTTTGCTTTACCGTCTTTTGCGTTTCCTGAACGGCTTTTACACCTTTGTTTCGGGGAGTGCGGACAGACTGATTTTTCAAGCTTTCCGCCGCCCGCTTTTCCTTAAACTGCCGGACTCCGTCTTTCGCCTTTGAAATGTTCTGCTTCGTCGCTTCCACGCCTTTTCGTCCCTGCTTATCAAACTGATAAGCTGCTTCGTGAGTAAGACGGTCAGCACCGCCCTCAACACGGTTAGAAGCATATTCCTCCGCACTATTTTCCTGAGCATGGGTAGAATGTTCCGCATTTTCTTTGGTTTGAACATACGCCTGCTTCATACGCTGTCCGGCAATGGCGGCTTTGTCAAGCGTTCGGATTGTGCCTTTTATGGAATCCTTTGTCTTTATATCAGCCAAAATCTCACCTCCGTTTCCTCGTTTTCTTGCCGCTGCCGCTTAGTTTGAGATTCGCTTTGCCACCACTACGAGCCTTCCGTTTGTGCGGGAATATTCACAGGTGGAAAGGGTTATCAGCTTATCCCCGTATTCTGCCGACACCCCGGTATCATACAGGGCAAGTTCCTTGCACTTATCAACAAATGCGGAGAAATCCTCCGGTGTTTCAGCGTTTATAAAGTGATAATACTTGAAGGAATCAGGGCTGTCCGAGTAAACGAAAGTCTTGAATACGGAAATGATTTCATATTCATATCTGTCCGTTACGGTGCTGAAAGAGATTGTCTTATGCTCCTGCCAAAAGTCCTGACTTTTGAATTTTTCAAGGTCGCAGAACATTGAGCCGTTTTTCATATGGTGTCCGTAGATAATCACATTGTCGCTCGGCAACTGCACATCACAATTCTCCTGCACATAAGGGCAGCCGTAGTCGCTGTATTTCTTATCAAAGCCGTGCTTCAGGTAGAAGTCTGGGTTGTCCGGCGTGTGCATTACCGGGTAGTTGATATTGGTATCTTCAATACGAATCCAGCCTGCTAAATCGCTGTTCTGCTGATACAGTTCGGCAAGCTCCGGCAGCACCGTCTTTTCTTCGGTGTATAAAGTCGGCTCTGCGGGTTCTTCCTCTGTTTCTGCGGCAGAATCCACAATATCGGCAAGGCTGTCGTAAAGCTCCGCCTGCTGTTCTTCCTGCCTGTAATGGTCGAAAATGAAATAGGCGCTTGTGCTAAACAAAGCAGCAAACGCCACAATCAGAATGATACATATTGTTTTTTTCATAGACTTTCCTTTCTTTATAAGGCAAAGGCGAGAGTTATGCACTCTCGCCCGGTTTGGTTGTCATCAGCTTATACAGCTTTGTATTCTTGGGAAACTTATTCGCAAACGGCACAAGAGAGCTGCCTACCTTAATCAGCCCATGTCCAGCTTCCACATTGGTAATATAGCTCATCTGCAAATCGGAGATATTGAGAAGCTCGGCAAGTTTCAGGCGGTCGGTGGAAGCCTGATTGAGCATAATAATAAATTCGGAGTTTGCAAGCATTGTCCTTGCGGTATGGCTCTGCAAGAGATCGTCCACATTCTGCGTGATACCCGTCGCATAAGCTCCATACTTTCTGACACGCTTCCACAAGGTAAACAGGAAATTAGCGGAATACTCGTGCTGGAACAGCAAATAAATCTCGTCTATAAAGATAAAGGTGTTTCTGCCCTTCGCCCTGTTCTGCGTAATGCGGTTTAGGATACTGTCAAGCACGACAAGCATACCGATAGGCATAAGCTGTTTGCCGAGGTCGAGAATATCGTAGCAGATCAGGCGGTTGTTGGTATCCACATTGGTATGCTTCGCAAAAGTATTCAGACTTCCGTTTGTGAAAAGCTCAATGGCAAGGGCGATTTCCTTCGCCTCCGGCTCGTCCTGCTTCAAAAGCTCCTCACGGAAATCCTGCAAGGTTGGCACTTCGCCTTTGTAATCATTCTGCTGATAGGTGCGGTACACAGAAGCGGTGCAGCGGTCAATAATGGATTTCTGCTTTGCCCCCAAGTTTGTACCGCCGATAAGCTGCTCGCACAGCGACATGATAAACTCCGATTTCAGGATAACCGGATTTGCGCCGTCCCCGTATTCCTTTGTCATATCCATAGCGTTGATATGGTTTGCAGAAGTAGCGGAGATGTGTATTACCTCGCCGCCCATTGCCTTTACAAGCTGGGAATATTCTCGTTCGGGATCTATAATGATTATATCGGCGTTGCTGGACAGCACTTGATTGATAATCTCACCCTTTGCGGCAAAGGATTTACCGCCGCCGGATACGCCCAAAATGAACTCGTTACCATTTAAGAGCTGCTTGCGGTCAGCGATAATCATATTTTTGCTGATTACATTCTGACCGTAATAAATGCCGTTTTCGTGGTAGATGTCCTGCACCCGGAACGGAATGAACACGGCAAGACTTTCCGTTGTAAGTGTTCTGAAGGTATCAATCTTCCGTGTGCCAAAGGGCATAACCGTATTCAATCCGTCCATCTGCTGAAATTTCAGAACGCCGAACTGACAAAGATGTTTTCTCGCTGTGGTAAGCAGAGCTTCGGTGTCATTGTCAAGCTGCTCCTTTGTCTCCGCCGTATGCACCATTGTCAGGACAGCGAACATCATTCGCTGGTCACGGGTTGTCAGGTCATCGAGAAATTCCTTCATTTCCTTTTTCTGCTGCTCCATATCATAGGGAACGGTGGCGGAAAAATTGTTGTTGGAATTTTGTCTGCGCTGCCAGTTGGTTATGTTCGTTTCCACGCCTAAAAGTCGGCTTTCCGCTTCTCTGACCGCTTCATCTGTGGGAACGGGGACAACATCAATCGACATCATCAGGTTTCTGTTCAGATCGGTCAGCTCCGCCACCATACTGTCCTTGATATAAGAAGCATATTCACGAAGGAAAAGAACTCTGCCGTAACGGTTTCCCATTTTGAAATAATCCTTTTCAAATTCCATAGAATCCGGACAGATATAATCCTTGAAATCGTGTCCCTTCTTTCTCGTTTCCTTAATATCAAAGCGGAAGGCTGTTTCCTCTCCCACACGGTAGAAGTCGTGGAAGATACGAAGCCGCTCGTCTGTTTCCAGCTCCACGCATTTGCTGCCGAGCCTGCCAAAATGAGCAATCAAATCTGCGCCCACACGGGCAAAGTAAGTACGGGCGTCCTCCACATTTTTCTTGTTGACCGAGATCGTCATATACTTATCCTGCACAATAGCGTTTGCCCCGGTAGCCTTTTCGAGCAGCATTTTGTTGTATTCCTCACGGTACTCGTCCAGCTTATCTCCCGTCTTTGGAATCAGGATTGTTTTCTCAAAGTCCAGCCGATTCAGGCGGCGGTTGTTGATTGTGATTTTTGTCGTTGCACCGGAATCAAGAGAGTTAAGCAGCTCCGAATATTCAAGGAACATTGCTTCTTTATCTTCACGGCTTGCTACAGCGTAGTTAATATCTGAAAACTTAAAGGTTTTGGAAAACTTGTCCTTGCCGACCTGAAAAATACCGTCATCATAAATGGCGGCAATGGGGATCACATCCTGAACGCCCTTCGGCACAACAAACTTTTCCTTATCCTGTTTGAATAAATTGGTAAGCGTTTTAATCATTTGATTTCAAAACCTCCTTCTGCTTCTTTTCCATACCCGGCTTCATCAGCTCCAAGTAGGTGTTGGTGGAATGAAACACGAGCTTCTTCGGCATAAGAAACTCTGATTTTATCCACGCATAAATAAATTTCTCTGCGGTCATTCCGTTGTATTTGATAAAGCCGAGAGCCGCAAAGGGCGCAGCTCCCAAAATGCACATCCACGACACGGTTTCCGTGCCGACATAGGGTTTCAGCAGAAAATAGAGTCCTACCGCCACCGCACAGGCACAGACAGAAAAAATGAACTGCCGCAGTGACAGTCCGAAAAACATCGCTTCCGTGTAGTTTCTGATTTCACGGTTAATTTTTACTTCCAAATAAAATCCCTCCTTAAATTCAGACTAATCAAAGCCCCATCATCTCCCGGATAATTCTGTCGCTCATCTTTACAGCTCCAACAAGCACCAACATATTAAAGAGCAACTCTCCGATATATGCCCACACCTGCGTGACCGCCGCAGCGTCAGGATTGACAACGGGCGGCGAAGCCGCAAAGAGTGAAAAGATAATACACGCTAAAACAATGACAGCACCTTCCAGACATACGGCACAGTAGCTTTTTATAAAGCTCTTGCCCACATTCTGACTTGGCTCTCCGGCAAAGGTGGAGAGCGGAACGGGAGCGAGCGCCGTATACATATACAGCTTAAAAAATCTGCCGTACACCGTCATAATCAGGATAAACGACATTACCGTTATAAACAGACCGCCGATCAGCGTAACCGCCCATAAAGGGATACTCTCAAAAAAACCGCAGCTTTCAATGGTATCTACCATTTCCTGCGGCAAGGTTGTCTGCTGCGGATTTCCGAAGCCTGCGGCGTTCATAATCGTAGAGATCGTACCCTGAACAATATTGAACAGGGCAAGCATTAGCTCCATACCGTAGGTAATCGTCCCTTTTGCGAGAGCGAAGCGGATAAACAGTTTAAGTGCGTGTTCCGGTTTCTTGACTTCTGTAAACGAGCCGCAGGTTTTTACCATTCCCACGACAAAGAACAGGACAAGCAGGGCAAGTCCTATCGCTTGTACCGCACCATTGATATTTACAATCACTCCCCAAATGCCGCCGCCCTTGAAGTTTTGCGGCGTGGTAGTGATTAGCTGCCATATTTCAGCGAGTTTTTCATTCCAAGTTTCAAGGGCGTTCTCAAGGTTTTGAACAACCCAGTTATCGCTCACAAGTCAGCACCTCCTATCTCAAAATAAATTAAGGGTGTTCCCGAAACAATCCGGGAACACCCCCTGTAAGTGTCAGTAAATCAGCCTGTAATCAGGGTAAGGATTTCTTTTGCAAAGGTGATGATAACGCCTCCCGCCAAAGTCAGAAAGCCGTTTGCCCTCTGAGACGGATCGTGAGATTTAAGGCTCAGTCCTACCTGAACGATACCAAAACCAAGCAGGATAAGACCGATTGCACGAATCAGCCCGAAAATGAAATCGGACAAATTGTTGACTACCTGAATCGGATCGCCGCCTGCGGCAAACGCCGTTACGGACATACCCATAACAAGGGTAAGAGCCGCAACAATGGCACAGTAGAAACGGAAGCCTCTCTTAACCTTGCCGTTCATCGGCAGCTTGCTGGTTTCCTTAGTGGTTTTCTTCATCGTATTAAAAATCTTCATAGTGATTTCCTCCATTTAATTTTGTTTGTTTTTGGTTTCAAAGTCCTCATCAGACAATAATTCATAGGTTGTTTCCGGTACTTCCATATCGGGAACGGCTTTCGGATCAATCCATTCCACCGCAATCGTGGCAACATCGTCCCTGACTTCACCGTGTGCATACACCCCGGCACCTCCGTCAGCGGTCAATGCCACATTCGGGTGCTTCATAATGTCATATTTCAAGTCCATAATCGGCAACTCGCCACGAATGAATAAAATGGCATAACGGTTATCGAGCATTCTGACCTCATCAGGCGTTAAAAGCTCACGCCCGGAAATCTGATAGTTTGTCGAGTAGTTACCGCTCCGCCCTGACGATTTTCCAAAGGTGTTGGTGTCAATCGTTTCCTTGCCGAGAAGCTCTGAGACATACTTGTGCGTGGACTGTTCGTTGCCACCCAAGTATAGGAACTCATCGCAGTTGCCCACAATGCTTTCCCATTGCTTTTCAAACAAGGCTTTTAGCTGCGCCAAGTTTTGCAGGATAATCGAAACCGATACCCCACGGGAACGCATAACAGACAGTATCTTGTCGAAATCGTCCGGCAGCGAAACATTTGCGAACTCGTCCATCAGGAAATGCACCGGAACGGGCAGGCAACCGCCGTGTATATGGTCGGCTGAATAAAATAACTGCTGGAAAAGCTGCGTGTAAAGAATTGATACCAAGAAGTTAAAGCTGGAATCGTTGTCAGGAATCAAAGCGAATAACGCCACCTTCTTTTCTCCAAGCGAAGCAAGGTCAAGCTCGTCTGCGGAAGTAAGTGAAGCCAAACTTTCAAGGTTAAACTTTTCAAGCCTTGCGGCAAGGGTGATCTGAATGGATTTGAGTGTCTTTGCCGAGCCGGAATGATAGGAACGGTAATACTTCAAAGCGATATGGTCAGGATTATCCAGTTCCAAATCCGCAAAGAGATTATCAAGGGGAGAAGGTCTGTTGTCCTCCTCGTCCTCAATCGCTGCGGCTCTGAGCATTTCCATTACCATAGCGAAGTTTTGTTCCTCCTCCGGTGCTTCATAGTGCAGATAGAACACAAGAGCCAAGAGCAGCATAGAAGCGGCGGTATCCCAAAAGGGATCGTTTGATTGTGAGCCTTTCGGCGTGGTGCTTTTGAAAAGGTTTGTGACAAGACGCTGAATGTCGTTGTCGTTTCTCAGATAGACAAACGGGTTATAGCAATGGCTTTTTTCCATAGAGATTAAGTCCAGCACTCGTATTTCAAAGCCTTTCTTTTCAAGCAGCTTTCCTACATCCCGCACGATTTCCCCCTTTGGATCAAGAATCACAAAAGAGGTGTTCGCCTGCATAGCGTTGATTTTGCAGAAGAAGCGTGTTTTTCCCGCTCCGCTGCCTCCGCAGCAAAGTGTGTTGAGATTTCTCCTGTGCTTTTTTGCATTCAGCCCGATCCGCACATTCTGCGTCATAATCTTATTTGCCGAGGGCGGATTCTGACTGTACTTTTTGTTTACGGCTTTCGCATTGCCCCATTTTGCCGAGCCGTGTTCCTCCCGTCTGCGGTAGTTCCTGCGTGTTGAAAAATATATCCCGATTCCCATTCCGTAGCAGAGAAGCAAAACGAGGACAATTTTTACGCTGTCCCCGCAAAGCTCTATATGAAACGGATTGTTAAATACGGTCATCAGGCTCGGCAGTATCTCCGGCAAGCCGCCCTTTACAGACGGTGCAATCAAAAGTCCAAGCCACACAACAGGAAGAATACCGATGGCGGAGAGGATAATAGATGACTGCCTTTCGCTATCTCGATTCACGGCAGTCCTTTTCCTTTTCTATCACTTTGAATTTTCGTTTGGGGGCGTGTCCGAATTTGATAATCAGATCGTCAACGGCGTCGGTAGACTTGCCCTCTTTTTTCAGGTCTGTCTTTTTATCGTTCAGGGAACGAATGACAACGCCGTGTTCATAATCGTCCAAAGCGACATGATAAAGTTCCTCTTTCATATTTATTCACCGTTTTTACCTTTCCTGCTCCTTAGAGCGTTCGGAACGCTGGCGGTAAAGCTCGTCGGAGACACGGGACACTATATCTTTGAGCGCCTTTTGCCCCTTGCCAAGTTCCGCCTTGATTTCCTTCGGCTCTTTGTTTTTCAGTTCATCGGGAATACGGTCAATGGCAAAGTTCTGTGTATCCACACCGTACTTTTTACAAAGCATATATCCGATACACACCGCCTGAAATCCCATATCCCGGCGGCTGTACGCTTCGCTGTTCATAGAAAGCTCGGCGTGTCCGAGTTCCTGCGCCACACATTGGCAGAGCGCCACGCTGTCCCCGATATTCCTTTTCACATAAAGCGTCTGATCTTCATTCTTATAGAACGCTCCCATATTCGGATAGGGAAGCTCATCTACGCTTTTGACATCAATCGGTGCGGTATCCAGCATAACCGTAACCAGCTTTTGCGGATCACGGTTGACGGTGGGCGCTGCGGGCTTTCTGCCGTTTGTCTGCGAAACATCAAGCACCCTTTTCAGGTTGAAGTCAATCCCCGGCGTACCGTCCTTCTTGGTGTACTCATAAGGATCGAGAATAATAAAGGTCTTAGAGCCTTTGTTGACCTTTACACCCTCGGAAATCCAATCGTCAAATTCTTTGACCTGACTTGCCTGTGGAAACTGCTTATACATAAGCAGGGCATTGTTCGCCGTGTATCTGTCCATTCGGCTCTGCACATCAAGATAGCCCTTGAATTTTTCAGGGGACTGCACCACCTCGGCGGCAGTATCATCAAGCATTTGATATACCGCCTCTTTTTCGGCTCTCTTTTTCTCTTTATATTCCTCCGGCGAAAGCTGCGGGCGGCTGTAGGAGCCGCCCTTGTTCGCTTTGAAATTACTGGTCATAATCGTTACCTCTCTTTCGGTTTTTCTGTGATTTTTGGCTGAGGAGAAAGCGACTGTCCTTCCGTCTGCCTTTCTCCCTTAGCTGCCGCCTTATATCGGTTAAGATTTTCCTTTACGGAAACCTTCACACGATTTACCCTGAGCTTATCCGCTGCGTCCATCGCCTTTTGCTCCAATGAAGAAAAGCCCCTTTGGGCTTTGTCAAACAAGCGGCTCAGTCTTGATAAAATCCCCTTATCCGTCTTGGTATGCTCTGCTTCCTTTGCGGCTTTCCCAATAAGCAGCAGCCCCATATTTTTGAAATGCCCCTTTGCGCTCTGAAGCTCTGCGTTCATAGACGATAGCTTCATTGTATCCTGCGCCATATCCTTTGACAGTCTGTGAAACAGAGAGGACAGCTTATCAAAAGCCTCCGGGATTTTCATTGCCCTGACCGACTGTGCAAGCGTATCTTTTCCTTTTTCACGAAACTCCTTCATTGCATTTCCGGCAGACTTAATCAGATTATCCTTCGTCTGTTTGACTGCGGAAAATCCCTGACGGATTTTATCGTCCGTTTTCTGCACAAGGTTTTGGCATTTGCTTCTTAAAGTGCTGTTGTGGATCAGGTTGATTTCCCGACGCATATCCTGAAGCTCGCCAAGCATTCCCGTTAGGGTTTCTTCCATACTGCCGATATAAGTTACAAGCGACTGCACTTCAGTTTTCTCTTTTGTCAAACCGTTTTGGTCAAGTGTTTCCAATAACTCTGCAATGTGTGAGTGTTCATTCAGATTATCCATTCAGATTCACCTCTCTTTCGTTTTCTTTTTGCTTTTCGGCTGAGTGTGAACGGTCTGCCTGTTCGGTTCAGCTGCTCTCGGCTTCTCTTTGGAAGCCTCCGGCACGGTACGCTCTGCTTCCTTTTCCGCTTTGGCAGCCGCCTTATATCGGTCAAGTTTTTCTTTGACTGACGTTTTTTTCTCCGCCGCCTTTGCGATACCCTTATCAGTGTGCGTACCTGTCGTTTCTGAGTCTCGCTCGGACGGAGGGTTTTTGTCCGTCTTTGCGACCGTAGGGTTTTGCATAGAGTTTCCCTCCTTCTGTGCGGGATCGCCCATTGCTTCCTCTACAATACGTTCGCCCCTCGTTTTGGTCGGGACGTCTTTCTCAGCCGCTTCACGGTCTGCCACATCTTTTTCCGCTTCCGCAACAATAGAAACCTTATCTACCTTGCCAAGCTCAAAGCGGTCAACAATGCGCTGGATTTTGGAAGCGTCCTCCGCACGGGCAATAATATCAATGGGTACATCTCCGCCTTTGGTGTTCTTGTCCCGAAGGACACAGTAGAGAACACCGTATTTTTTTGCCTGCTCAGTAAATTTCTGCAAGTCCCTCTGTGAGAGAGAGAATACCTTTAATTCCTTACCGGACTTAATCATATTGGTAAGTCTCGCCTTGCCCCTTGTCTTGTTCGACTGGCTGACTTCCTGCTTCAAAACAGAAGTCAAAAGAACAGCGATATTTTTCGCCGCCGAGCCTGTGAGTTTTGCAGCGACTTCAAATCCTTCAAGCGACAGCCTGACGATCTGCTCCGCTGCGTCACCGCCGTTTGTCATAGCTGCGATTCTCCTTTCTCTTAGATTTTTCTTCCTCTGCCTGCAATTGCTCTAAGGCTTCTTTCATAATGCCTGACCTCTCGGCAATTCCATCACAGAGTTTCACTTCTTTACGAAGCTCTTTTAAGCGATCGGATATTTCTGAAATCTTTTCCTTTGCCTCAGACAGCCGTTCATCTGTGATACCTGCTTTTCGCACTTCATTTCGGAGATGGGTTCTGTCGGCAGTAAGTGTTTTGATTTCTGCTTCAACCGATTGCTTATATGAAAAAAGCTGCTCCGTATCACCGATTTGGTGTTTGCCGAGCAGCGTAACTTGTTTTGTGAGTTCGTCCAGCTTCATTAAATCATCTTTCAGAAGATAGTGAAGCCTTGCGGAATTTTGTTGTTTCAGTTTGTACTTTGGAAAATAACCGAGCTTATAACAGTAATGAAGATACAAGCCGTAAAGACCGCCTACCTTTTTGATTTTATCCTCCCTCGTCGGCAGACGATACTGCCTGACACGGTAGCTCTTTGGCTGGAACGGAACAAAAGCAACATTGTCCCTGTTCTGAATCAGCCGCTCCAGTATCCGCTCCTTCGTGTAATCTTCACCAAGCCGATAGGTTCGTATCGGCTTGCCATCACCCTTCGGCGTGACCGTGCTGAATTTCCGGGACGGACTGAAATTGGAGTGATACCCCATAACGCCAAGCTCATACTGAAACTGTTTTAGGTTATGGCTCATAGCAATCGCTTCATCAATCGCTTTGCGGGCATTATTGTATCGGGTAGGCATACCCGCTTCGTCCTTCTTTGTGAGATATTTCGGGGACTGGTGCAGCTCAGGATTTTTCACGACGGAAAGGTTATGCTCCAGACAGATCTCGTCTGCGATATGCCGGAAGTAGTACCAAGACTTTTCATTGTTTTGCAGCCGCTTTCCGTCTGCAAAGGAAACGGAGTTGACAACGAAGTGGCAATGCAAATGCTTTGTATTCAGGTGTGTGGTTACGACTACCTGAAACCGCTTGCCCCACATACGGTTGGCAAACTCCATTCCGATCTGCTGTGCCTGCTCCGGCGTGACCTCATTTTCTTTAAAGCTCAGATACCCGTGATATGCTTGAATCCCGTCCGTCTTGTCGTACTGCTCCTTGATTGTGATGAATTGGTCACGGGCGGTAGAGACATTGCAGTTGATACCCTCGCAGAAAAATTCCCGCTCGGTTTTTTCTTCGTCCTTCGCATAGGCAAGCACATCTTTGAGCGCCTGATATTCTTCCTGCGAGTATTCGGGATTTGCGGTCTTTTCAGGATTGGTCGCATAGTCGATTACCTGACCGAGCCGTTCCGTTACCTTCCAAAGCTTGCTTACTGCCATTTCAATCCGCTTTTCTCAGGGCGCAAAAATTCACGCTCAATATCTGCCTGAAATTTATGCCAACGCTGCGCTTCATTTTTCAGCATTTGCGAATCAATAAAGCCGAGTGCGTTTGCCTTAACGGAAAGCTGATTGATATTGTTGCCGATAGCGGAAAGCTGACGCATAACATCATAGAATTTTTCGTCAGGGCGTTCCTTCGGCTCGTAGCCACGCACCAAAAGCCTGACGAGTGCAGCTTCGGACAGACAAGTTTTCTTTGCTTTCTTCTGTAAGTCCTGCGCTTCGGGTTTGGAAAACCAAAACTGTTTTTTTACGGTTCGCTTCATAAGTCTTTCTCCTCCTTCCTCGAAGAATGAATATTGTGAATACGGTTGATCTGCACAAGGCACATTGTAACAACGCCGACAATGCAGCCGAGCAGACAGCCAATGATAAAGAATAGTAATTCGTGCATAATCTTTTCCTTTCTGATAAGCGGGGTATTAGGGGCAGTCCCCTAACGAGTTTTACTGTTTTTGCACCGATAGGAGTAAAAACAGTCTGCTCGCTAAGCCAACGCAATCTCTCCGGGGTAGTCCCATATCTCGCTGATTTATCGTTCCAAGTCCTTTGATTTCGGCTTATACGGTATGGCTGCAATGCCTTTATCCGTCCTGACAAACTGCTCAGGATACCGAAATTTTTCCGAGTATTTTTTCGCCAAATCAGGCGGCAGGCTCAGAAACTTCTCCGAAGTAAACGGAGCGTGACAAATGAAAAAATCTCCCGCCATAATGTCAATCATCTCACGAGTATCCTCTTTCATATAGCAACGCTCGACTTTCCAACCGTCCTTGCCGCCACGCTCATCCGCCATATACTGCTCTAAACGGACACCCTTATCTGTTCCGTCAAGTGCCGTTGCATAGATGGAATAGCCGCCCATATTCGGCTGAAATGCTTTGTTATCGCTGGATATCACATAGGTTCTTGCTTCCAATGAATACTGTTTGCTGTAACTATCCTGAGAGAAAACAATATACCCTGTGAGGTGTTTGCCGTGTTCTTTTTCTGCTTCACGGAAGCGAGATTTCATTTCCTGATAGGTCATATCCACTTCCTGCGGTTCGGCATAAACCGCACGGTTAAGCGGCAGTCCGTTCATCTTTCCTTCATCATTGCAGATAAGAGCAACCTCATCTTCAAAGGGCATATATTCCTCAATATCGCCGCCTACAAGTGCCTGCATTGCTTCAAGCGAATCGTCGATTTCAACGATTTTAGGATACTTACCCGGCTGAATGAGAAGGACGGAAATAGTTTCCACCTTATCTCCGTCACAAAACCGTTCGCTGGTTTGTGTCTTGTCAGGCTCAAAGGAGACTTCCTTAAAACCGTAGCTGTCACAGAAATTAAAATGACTTTTTCCCGTCATTCCGTCAACGATTTCCACTATATCGGACACGGACATTGAACGACCTTTATAGCCTGCGGGGTGTTCACGGTTGAATATTTCATAAAGCTTTTCCAGCGTGAAGCAGTTTATTTCCCCCTCAAAAACCTTATCGTAGATCCGGCTGTCAACATCAGGACTGCCCTGAAATTTCGCAAGAGATTCGTACCCCATAAAAGCGACACGGTTCTCGTCACGCTCCATATTTACCTGATAGATTTTGATTTTCACGAGCGTTCACAGCTCCTTTCCTTATTTTTATTTCGTGATATTCCAAGCTGAATACAAAGAAAGTCATTGAAATCCTTGCCCTTCGGCGGGGGATCGTCAATGACTTCATAGCTGTTCGGCAGAATGACTTTTAACGCTTCGGTTGCCCTTCTGCCTGTGTTATCGTTGTCCAAATGGAGAACGATTTTTTTGATATGCGGTTTGCTTTTTAGATACTGAACAAGAGCGGCGGGCGTGGTACTGTCCTCAATTTTTTCTTTCGGGAGGTAAACCCCGGCAAGGGAAACGAGGTTTTCCTTCTGCCAATCCCTGCCTGAAATCTTTGTAAGAGTGGCATAGGAAAGCAGGTCAACGGCACATTCAAACAGGTGTACCGTATCGCTTTTGCTGTCCGCTATCCGAAAAGAATAATGCTTATCACTGCCGGAACAATCGCCCAAAATGCGGCGGTTTATCGTCGCTCTGTATGCGGCGTATCTTGCTTTCCCTTGCTCATCAAAGCCAACGCAGACAAGGTTGTGATACGGCAGGCTCTCAAAAATATAGCCTTTTGAAATGCAATATTCGATGATGGAATAGTCAATACCTCGCCCGAAAAGATACTCGGTTATTTTATCTGTGGTAGCACTTTTCTCAGGCAGAAGCAGAGCCTTCGGCATTTCTTTTTGCTTCGGTCTGACCGTCAGAGTTGGCATAACCGCCGCCTTTCCAATCAGGGTTTCCACCGCTTCGACAAAGGAATATTCCTTTACCTTTACGAGATAATCAAGGGCATTATACCCGCCGATCCGCTGCGACCACCACATCCATTTGCCGTTGGAAATCTTTAAGCTGTCGTGGGTACGGGTAGTGTAATTGTTGCCGGAAATCCTGACAAGCTCATTCGGCTCAAAGGCTTGCAGATAAGAGAGTAAGTCAATCTGCCTTGCCTGTTCAATAACCTCCGGTGGGATATATGGCATAGCGGATCACCTGCTTTCTCTTGCATTTTCCCTGCGTTCCATAAGGGCAGCCTTTACGGAATCATCAACGCTGTCTCTCAGCATATCCATATAGCTCACATCGCTTTTAAGCCAATCCTGATACATACGGTCAAGCGGATACTTCTCAAGATATAATGCTTTCGCTTCCTTCTGCTCGTAATTTGCGAACTCGCATATGCTGACCATTTCCTCTTTCATAACCTTTTCATATGCTTTTTCGAGAACTTCCTCGACAGGCTTCGTTTTCAGCTCGTCAATAAAAGAATCGTACTCTGCTTGCACTTTCTCGTATAGCAGGGTATTGTAATCTGTTTCGCCCATTGTGCGAACACCTCCTTAAACAAAAATATAGCCGCCTGATTTTCATAAGAAAACCAAGCGGCTATGTAAGACGGGACAGATTTCTCCGTCCCGTTCGTTTACTCAAATATCTTTTTTGTTTCGATTCCGTCAACCAAGCCACGCATATAGCAAATGCGGCATTCCTCTACGGCAAGGCGGTTATTGGCAAGCAGATACTCAATCAAGACTTTGCAATCTTCAAGAGACAGCTCCGCAGGCTTTTCCAAATCAAGCACCTGCGTCAGCTTCGGAATCCGGTTTTTACATTCGGAAACCCGCAGCTTTGCCGTTTTATATGCTTCGTCATTCCTGCCTGCTTTGACCACCGTTTCAGATAAGTAGCTTTCAAGATCAAGGTCGCTGTTAAATAAGCCGACCGGATTTTTCGTATCCATATTCAAAAACTCCTTTGCGTTTTTCTATATTATAACTCTGTGTCAAATGTGCCGCAATTATGCGATTTTCCTGATTTATCTTTCAAGCTCTTTTTCCTTTCGGGCAGGTGGCTCAACCTCGTCAATCTCGCCGTCAACGATTTCATTCTGCTTTTTATCCACATTCAAAAGACCGTTCAGAACGCTCAGACGCTCCGTTTTTTCGGTAAGCTCCTGCTCCTTGTCAAACGGTTTCTCCACCTCTTTTTGAGCGGTGGCAAGCTGTTTCTCAACGCTTTCAAGCTCTTGTCTTTGCAATTCTAACCGTTCGGGGATTTTCTCAATGGCGTTGTCAATTCGGGTAATATTGCCGGCAGCGTCCGTTCCCAACGAAACAGTACGGGAAGCGTCTCCCTTGATTTTCACCTGATAAACTTTTTCAAAGGTTTCAAAGAAAAGCTCCAAATCAAAGCCTCTGTACTTACCAAGAGAAATCGGATCGGGGGAGGTCATCTTCGTGCAGGCTTCAATGATTTTCTGTCCTGCGTCCACTCTTTCCGAAAAGAAAACACCCTGAACCTCAATGCCGACAAATCGGTCATCAATAGTTTTTGGGTGTTCGCTTGCCCGTTTCAAATCGCTTTCAAGACCTGAAATCAACTCTTTTGTCTGTGCGATTTTCTTCGGGTAGTATTTGATTATCTTATCCTCCAAAGCGTATTTTTCAGAGAGATAGCTGGATTTCAAGAGCCGCAGCTTTGATACCTGAATGTCTAAATCCATCTTTTCCTTGATATACGGATTGCCTGTTGCCAGCATTTTAATCTCGGCATAACTGAGAGCCGTTTCGTCAATATCCTCGCAGGAGCGGACAGGCGATTTGCTCGTCATTATCTGACTTGCAAACTTCTGTTTTCCCTCCACAAGCTGATACAAATAAGCGTCAAAGGTATCCTCCGTAACGTAACGGTAAAGGTGTACCTTCGGATTTTCGTTGCCCTGTCTGACCGTTCTTCCTGCCCTCTGTTCCAAATCTGACGGACGCCAAGGGCAGTCAATATCGTGGGAAGCAATGATTTTATTCTGCACATTCGTCCCGGCTCCCATCTTTGCGGTAGAGCCAATCAGGATACGGACTTCGCCTTTGCGTACCTTTTTGAAAAGCTCCTGCTTCTTGGCTTCGGTGTCCGCTTCGTGAATAAACTTAATTTCAGATTCGGGAATACCTCTCTCGATGAGCTTCTTTCGTATATCGGTATAAACCGAGAAAATCCCTTCACCCTTCGGAGTTGAGAGGTCGCAAAAGAGAAGCTGTGTTGACCGCTGATCCGTGTTTTCCTCCCAAATGCGGTACACTTCATTTATACAGGCGTTGACCTTGCTGCCCTCATCATCGGGAAGCATTTCATTTAACATACGCTGATCGAGAGCAAGTTTTCTTCCGTCATTTGTGATTTTCAGCATATTATCTATGCTTGCATTTACACCGCCGCCACGGATTGCTTCTGCTCGCTCTGCAAGGGAGGCAACCATATCTTTCTGAATCTGTGAAGGCTTCACGGCGATATTATGATACTCAACCTCCGGCACAGGCAAGTCAAGCATATCGGCGGTCTTAATGTCCGCCACTTCCTTGAACATTGCCATCAGTTCAGGGAGATTGTTAAATCTCGCAAAGCGTGTTTTAGAGCGGTAGCCTGTACCTTCGGGTTTCAGTTCCGTCACGACTACCGTTTCCCCGTAGTTGGAAGCCCAAGCGTCGAAATGCTGTAAATCGTGCTTTTCAAGTGTACTGTACTGCAAATAACGCTGAATGGTATAGAGTTCTACCATTGAGTTTGAAATCGGCGTACCCGTTGCAAACACAACGCCACGCCCTCCGGTAAGCTCATCAAGGTAGCGGCACTTCATAAAAAGGTCGCTGGATTTCTGTGCTTCCGTCTGAGCAATGCCGCCCACATTCCGCATTTTGGTATATAAATAGAGGTTCTTATAGTAATGGCTTTCATCAATAAAAAGCCTGTCTATGCCGAGTTCCTCAAAGGTAACAACATCGTCCTTTCTGCTCTGATCGTTCAGCTTCTCCAGCCTTACGGTCAACGATTTTTTTGTTTTTTCAAGCTGCTTTACCGAGAAATTATCGCCCCGGTTTGCTTTCAGGTCGATGATTCCGTTCGTAATATCCCGTATCTGTTCCTGCAAAATCATTCTCTGCCGTTCAAAGCTCATCGGGATTTTCTCAAACTGAGAATGCCCGATAATCACAGCGTCGTAGTCCCCGGTTGCGATTCTGCCGCAAAAACGCTTACGGTTTTTCATCTCAAAGTCCTTCTTCGTTGCGACTAAAATATTCGCCGCAGGGTAAAGCTGCAAGAATTCCGCCGCCCATTGCTCTGTTAAGTGATTCGGTACAACGAACAGGGATTTACTGCACAGTCCGAGCCGTTTGGATTCCATCGCAGCGGCGGTCATTTCAAAGGTTTTTCCTGCTCCTACGGCGTGTGCTAACAGCGTATTTCCACCGTATAAAATATGGGCAACCGCATTTTTCTGATGTTCCCGCAGCTCAATTTCGGGATTCATACCGCTGAATATGATATGGCTTCCGTCATACTCACGGGGACGGATACTGTTGAATTTCTCATTGTAGAGCCTGACCAGCTTTTCACGGCGGTTCGGATCATTCCAAATCCAGTCCTTAAAGCCTTGCTTGATAAGCTCCTGCTTTGCCTGTGCAATCTGCGTTTCCTTGTTGTTGAGAACCGCTTTCTTTCTGCCCTCATCGTCCTCGATATAGTCGAAGATACGGACATCTTTCATATTCAGCGTTTCTTCAATAATCTTGTAGGCGTTGATCCGGCTTGTGCCGTAGGTACTGTATGCCTTCACATTGGAACGGTCATAAGATTTGCCCTCTACATTCCATTCGCTTGTGAATTTTGAGTAGTGGACTTTAATATTCCATCTTGCCCACATCGGCGTATCCAAAAACTCATAGATAAACTGCTGCACGACTTCTTCGGGCAGCCAAGTCGTACCGAGCTGCACAAAAATCTCGCTGGCGGTCAAATCGGCAGGCTGTACCTTTTCAAGAGCTTCCACATTGATTTTGTAATCATCAGGATAGACTTCGGCAGACCGCTTTGCCCAAGCGAGCTTTTCCCTCACATTGCCGGAGAGGTATTCGTCTGCCATCAGATATTTCGCTTCGGTGCTGTTCCCATAGCCGTGCATTGGATTTAAGAAGATAACGCCCTTCAAGTCCTGATAAATTTCCTGTTCGCTCTTTCCTGTAAGCTCACACATATATTCCATATCCACACGGGCTTTTTCGCCCATAGATACGGCAAGAGCTTCGCTTGCGGTATCAACGGAAGTAACAGGCGTATGAGTTTTAATCGTCCTTTTAGTAAACATATCCGCCTTGCGTTCAAGGTTTCCCTCATCATCAATCACCTCTAAAGCAGAGAGTAACGAAAAGGAGCTGTCCTGCGAAAAAGCGGTTACATTGGCTCGGCTGTTAATCAGACCGTACTTTTTGGAAAAGGTATCATACAACTCATTTAAGCGTTGCTGCTCTTTTTCAATATCCCAATCGGGGAAATCCAAAGTCTGAATTTCAAGCAGATTCCTCACACAATCCCGAATGGCAATCATACCCTTAATGCGGTTTTCCGCCGTAGCGGAACAGTCTACGGGAGTCATTCTTGAATTTTCCCGGTAGTAAATTTTATTGTCCACCACCGTATAGGAGAAGTTGCGTACATTCGGATCGGCGGGGATAGAGGTATCTTCCTCCTCCAGTTCTTCTTCGGTTTCATACACCGTTATCTCGGCGTGAATATTTGAAATCGCTTCGTCAAGCTGTGCGGCAAGGTCAGCGTTCTCATAGGGAACAACGGTATTTTCATCGCCAAATCTGCCGGATACGGTTTCCCACTCTCCAAGCACCATTTCAGGGTGATCTACAAAATAGGAGTTCATCTTAAATCCGTTTTCATCGGTGTTCAGGTGAACCCAATCTGGCTCAATATCAATAATGCGGTCACGCTTTTGCAGAATGAGAATGTCTGAGACAACCTCTGTTCCGGCGTTGCCCTTAAAGGTGTTATTCGGCAAGCGGATAGCACCGAGCAGGTCAGCCCTCTGTGCGATATATTTTCGGACAGCGGAGTTTTCCTTATCCATTGTACCCTTGCTTGTCACAAGAGCCATCACGCCGCCCGGTCTAAGCTTATCAAGGGACTTCGCAAAAAAGTAATCGTGTATCAGAAAGTTATGCTTATTGTACCGCCTGTCATTGATACGAATATCCCCAAACGGCACATTGCCCACGATAGCGTCAAAGAAGCTGTCAGGGACATTTGCTTCCTCAAACGGCTGTGCGGCAATCGAGGTTTTCTGATAAAGCTGCTGTGCGATTCCGGCAGAAATCTTGTCAATCTCCACGCCGTACATCTTCGCTTCCTGCATTGACTGCGGCAGCATACCGATGAAGTTTCCGATCCCGCAGGACGGTTCTAAAATATTGCCCTCACGGAAGCCCATTTGCTCCATTGCCTTGTAGATTGCGGAAATGACCGCAGGCGGCGTATAGAAGGCAGTCAGGACAGAACCCTTTGCGCTCTCGTATTCATCAGATGAGAGAGTAGCAGAAAGCTCTAAAAACTCTGTTGCCCAAGAGGAGTTATTTTCGTCAAAGGCTTCGGGAATACCGCCCCAGCCTACATACTTTGAAAGGATTTCCTGCTCGTCAGGCGTGGCAAAGCGGTTTTCTTCCTGACACTTTTTGAGAAGCTGGATTGCCATAAGGTTTCTTCGGAAGCGTTCTTTTTTTCCGGCTTCTTCCACCGGATTGGAAGCAAGGTCAAAGGTATGCCGCTCACTCATCGGAATGTCAGGGTGTAAATCAAAGGTCTGTACCCTTGTCCGTTTCGGTTGCCAAGAGGGCAGCACATCTTCCGTCTTTGCATAAAAGGGCGCAAGTTCCTCATCGGAAACATACACCAAATCATCAAAACTCAGTCCCGGCAGACCGTTTTCAACAAGCTGTGCAAGGCTGTCGTATTGTTCAGTCCTTACAAGCGTACCGTCTACAAAAGTGCCAATACTAAAATTAACAATATTTACTTTTGCCTGAATCTCGTGTTTTTCGTCCTCAGTTGTGGTATATGCCACTTCAACCGCCGACAAATCTGAATAGTCTGCACCTTCTTCACGCTCAAACTCTTCCCGGCAATACTCGTCAATCAGCGCCTTTGCTTTATCAAACAGCGTTTCAGACTCGGCAATCTGCAAATACGGACTGTCGATGATTTCATATACATTCAGCAGAACATCAAACTTTGATAGGAAGGTTTGGTCTATGGTTTTTCCGTCAGCGTCCCGATATAAATAAAAACGAAACGCCGTACCAAACGAGCTTTCTTCCTCAATATCTTTTTTGAACTGATACTCGCTGAGATAATCTTCAATGTGTAATACATCTCCGGCTTTATCAAGATACTCGATTCTACCCACTGGTTTAGACTCCACCGGATCTTCCTTATTGGTGGAAACAACTGTGTGTGTGATGCGCTCTCCATTTGCAAGAAAAGCGATTGCTACATCGTTACCTCTGTCCGTCAGCATATTCAGATAAGTTTCAAGCTGACCGGACGGAATACTGCACATCGACACACGCTCGCCGTCAACCATTTTATTGGTTAGGTGCAAAGCGAAGGTATCAGACATATAGGTGGCGTCGTTTCCGTAAAGCTCAAAGAAATCTCCAACCTGATACAGAACAATCGCATTTGAGTTCTCTGCTTTGATAGAGGAATATGAAACATCTTTACCGTCATTTTTCAGCACTCTTTCTGCCTGAGAAATGAGTGCCTGCATTGTTTCTTCGGTTCGTCCAATATGGTCGGGGTGCGGATCAGCGTAATCTTTTAGAAACTCATCGTATTCCGGTGAACCCAAATCAACGAGTTCCGTTTCTGCTCTATTTGCAAGATACTCATAAAAATCACTTACAGAATTGCTATTTGATTTCGCTTCCATTATCAGCTCGTAAGAAAAATGCTGAATAACAATTTGACCTCCGGCTGTTGAATCAGGGTTAAAATAGATTGCTTCATATTCATCTTTGCTTGGAAGATGAAAGTAGTAATCATCATCACCGAGAGGAGTAGTATTCATCAGATGTCTTTTAACATCTTTTATTTCATCTTGTAATTCTTTGACCTTCAAGTGGTCGTTCATCGGGTTTTCTTGTACTTTGCGGTCAAACTCGGCTCTGTCCATTTCCTTTTGGAATAACGGGAACTGCGTATCATAGAGCATTACCCGGTCATCGTCAAAGGACAGGATTTCATATTCGTCAGCGCCCATATACACGATATCGCCAAGATGATATTCGTACTCTGTGGTATCCGGTTTTGTGACAATTTCTTTTTCAGGCGGTGCAGTATTCAAAATTTCTCTGTTTTTTCGTTCCTCCGCAAGCTCGGCTCTGCGTTCTTCCTGTTTTTGCAGCCATTCAGGATAGACAGCCTTTTCTTTCGGGTTAAGATAACGATCAAGGCGTATGAGTTCCCCAATACGCTTTTCCGCCTGCTTCCAAGAAAGCGTGATATGCGGCTTATCGCTTCCAATCCCTTTGGAAATAGTGATACCTTTTCCATCGTGCTGCTCGTCAATTCCCGCACCGATAATGACGGGATAGGAGCCGCCCCAACCGTATTCATTTTTGAGAAAGTCTGCGTTTTCCTTTGCGGAAAGGCCCTTTTCAAACTGCTCATAGATACGCATTTTTCCCTCAGATACGCCGCTTCCACGAGTGAGAACAGCGTCGATAATCTCCTGAGAAAAAGTAAAGGCAGAGGATTTTTCGCCCTCTGCCTCAAACATCAATGTGAGCTGTCCGTCCAGCGACGGAAGCGGTTTTATCGTATCCTGAAGCTCTCCGAGCAGCCGCATTGCTTCAAAATGCTTTGCGATAACGCCCCAATCATAATAGCTTTGTGCTGTTCTGCTTAGATAGCTGCCCTCCCACAAATGAAGCACATTCTCAAAGGTTTTATAACCGACACGCCTGCCATCGCTCAGGATAAGCTCGGTGTAATCGTCATTGAAAATGCTCTTGATATATTCCGTCCGGGCGGTATCGTCGAGAGTGTTTTCATAAAAGGCACGAATTTCGTCCTTTGACGCTTTCAGGTGCGGCGTCGTTCCGAGTATTTCATTGATAACCTCGTCTCCTCCGAAAAAGGGAAGGCTTTTGTCCTCGTGTTGGCGGTCGTAGACTAAGCGAAGATTACTTCCGCTTTCACGACCTCCTGCACCCGGTTCTTCAAATTGTTCATTTTCCGAACCCACGACATCATATCCGCCGCTTTCAGGCTCTCCGTGATTCCCTCCTTCGCCGCCATCTGCTTTGTCAGCGTTTCCTCCATCGTCAAGGCTCTCTGCTCCGTCTCCGCCAAGTGTTCGGTCAGAGTGCAGCTCGTCAGAAGATTGTAGTAGCGGACTTTGTGATGTTCCTTCAGAAACTTCCTCCTCATCTGAGCGTATCTGCCGAGAGACACTTCCGGCTGTTCCGGCATTGTCAGGTTCGGCAGGCTGTAATCGCCCTGCATTGTATATCTGATCTCGTTCATTTTCAAGGCTCCTTTCGTTGTTTTCTCTGCCTATATTGTAATCGGCTTTCCCGTTTCCGGCAATTATGCGATTTTCTCTGTCGAGTGCGGTAATGGTACGGGAAATCTCCGTAAGTCCCATCTCCGCAATATCGCTGGTGGCAAAGCCGAGTGCGTTCAGCGTTTCAGGCGTTGTGAAGTTCATAGCGCCACGGAAATCATCAGACTCAAAGAAGCCCTCAGTATCCAGCCCAAGCCGGGACATCAGCATATATGCCACGCTGTTCTGTACCGTCTCTTTATAAATAACCGAGATTTCTTCCTCGTCCACTCCGTCCAAAAGGCTGTTTTTTACGGAATAAAGCAGGTCAGATAAATAGTCGGGAATATTATCCTCCACGGCGTTTTTAGCGGCGCACAGGATAGCGGCTTCAAGACTGCTCCTATCATCAAGCTCTCCGAAGGTGCTTTCAAGGGTATCAATAATGTCCTCGCTGTATTCCGGCTTCATCTGCCAAATGGGAACAGGACGGGAATAGCGGCTTTCGTGGGTATCGGAAATATCAAAGTAATGGATAAGCCGTTGTTTGCTTCTGTCTGCGTCCTCAAATACCGCAATACCGTGTGCGCCACGATTTACCCACCGTCCAAAGCTGCCGTTCCAACACTCGATTTCCAGTACCGCCGTTGCGTCCGGTCTTTGTGCGTAGACAAGAAGCTGCTCGTCAAAACGCAGCTTGAAGTTATGGCAGGCGGAACGCAAAAACGCTTCCCAATTCTGCGGATACATCACAACCGTTTTACAGGTACGGCTATACAGCTCGGAAATCAGGTCATATTTTCGTGCCATTAGAAAAACACCTCCTATCGTTCATAGTCTTTGTTTCTATTCTTCGGCTTTGTAAGAGTGCCGTTCTCATCATAATTCTTTGGATCAGCGGCGGGCGTATGCCAGCCAAACATTGAGCCTGCCTTCATCGCTTCCGCCTGTGCTTTGGTTACGCCGGATTTGCAGTTGTATTCATCAGCTAAAGCCTTTCGTTCGCTCGGTTTTCCTCCTTCAATATCGGTTTTGTAATAACCGCTTTCGCCCTTTTTTACAATGCCGATTTCGTTTTCAGTCTGCACATAGACATAGCATTGCTCCGGCAGAGAGGAGCGGAGCGGAACCACCGTGTTGCCGTTTTGCTCCATTCGCTCGGCAAACTCGCAGATATGATAGAGGTTATTTCCCACCTCAAAATGGTACTCGTCAATATATCTGCACTCCCGGTCAAACTGTTCGCCGTCATTCAAAGTAATGCGGATTTTATCTCCGTCAGGAATACGAAACAGCTCTTTATAATGCGGATCAATAAAGCGGATACCTTTTTCTGCCTGACTGATATGCCTGTCAAGCCATTTCTTCTCATAGCAATAGCAGTACAGATTGTACTCTCCACGGTTGGGATTTAACCGCATAAGATAGGAGTATTTCTCCGTATCCACACGGACACCGTATTCGTTGCGGTCATTTTCAAAAGAGCTTCCCGGCGTGTCATAGCAATACTTCGACATTGCCCCTCGCCCTGATAGGACACCGTTATTCTCTCTAAGAGAGTTGATAACATCATCAAATTCCGCCTTGAACTCGTCTGTTTTCAAGTCCTTCCGAAAATCATTCCAAGAAGAAAAGAACTCTTTTCCGCTGCTTCCGAAGTCTGCCCTCAGATAGCCGATCAAGCTCGTCTGCATTGAAATCTGCTGGCTCTGACGATAGGTGTATTTTCTTTCACCGGGCAGCATTGTTTTCATTTCCATATCCATTCTTTCATCACCTCGCTTGCTCTTTTGCCACTCTTTGTTTCGGAATGTGAAATCCGTAAACAGCGGCGATCTCGTCACCGATCCGCCTTGTAATTCTCGTAATGTCGGCTCTCGTTGCCTTGCCCTCATAGAGCTTGTATTTCAGGTTTTCGATTTGGCTTTCGGTTGCCGTATCTTTAAATACACGGTACAGATAATGGTTTGTGCCGTCGTGATGGGTAGCGTCCGCCCTCAAATCCCCGTACTTATCCACATACCATTCTGTATAATCGGTATTGGAGTAAAGACAGTCCTTGATATTCCCGGAATCAATCATCTTGTATCCCATAACCCTGCCGTTCCATCTGCCGATGTCCCCGATAATGATAATAGGCTGTGAAAGCTGGATATTGAGATTTGTCCTTTCATCGGTAAGGTAATCTGCGTTGGTTTCGACCATCCATTTATAAAGTTCATTTTCATCATTCGGATCATCGTCAAGCCCGTTGATTTCAAGAAATTCCTTATAGCCATCTCTCCAATCGTCAGGATCAAGGCTCATATCACTCCATATGATGTGCCTGTCCGTCTGTGTGCTGTTCATCTGCACCACCTCCCAAATAGGAGAACAGTCTGTTTTTCGCCACCTGCTCCTGAAGCTCGGTAATGACCGTCATATCAGGGACGGTTATATCGGGAATCTGTAAAATGCTCTGCAAGTTCAGAGCTTTCAAGTCCTTTTCTGTTTTACAGCCGGACTCAAAAAGTTTTGTCAGCACCTTGACCTTCTGCTGCAAGGTCAGGGCGGCTGTCGGTTTCTTATTTGCCATCTTTTAATCCTCCTGTCAGTCTTTTGCGTATTCAGAATACACACGCTCCATTCTGTGCCTTGCCCTGCGGACTTCGGGGGAGCAGCCAAGCTCCGGGCATTTCGCCTGAATTTTCTGTCTTGCCCTGCGGATACTCTCAAAGCAGGGGATACCGAACGCTTTATAATTCGTCATCACATCGGCAAAGGTAACTGTGCCGATTCCGTGCGTTTCATAAATGCAGGATTCGCTCACAAGCAGATAGAGCTTCATATCGTCATTTCGTGCGTCGGGGTGTTCCCTCAAAATTTCCGTTACCCGGCGTTCAACGGTTTTCAGCGTTTTCATTTTGCCCTCCAAAAATGGAAAAAGGCGGAGTTTTTCTCTCCGCCCCAATCCGTTATTTTTTCTTTCTGTTTCGTACCTGCAAAAAAATAAAGCCGCCGATGATAAAAGCGACCAATGCGATAGCAACAATAGTTTTAAGCTCCATTACTGATTCTCTCCCTTCTTCTTTTTCTTAAAGCCCACAATACCGCAGGCGGTAATGCCGATCAGGGAAAGTCCCGCAAGCAGAGTCCAAAGTCCGGGATTGCTGTCGTCCCCGGTTTTCGGCGTATCACGCAGAACATTGTGCATTTCCACAATCGTGGTAGAGCCTGTCTGCACCGTTGCCTGCTTATCGGCAGGAAGCACATAATTTGCCGAAGCCGCATTGCTGACCTCGGAAACGGTGTACTCGCCAATACGCAGATTTTCAATCAGGATTTCTCCGTTTTCGTCAGTCTCCAGCGTTACATCATAGCCGTTTGCCCCGGTAATGCGGAAAGCAAAGCCTTTCACATTTCCGTCTGAGGAAGTCTTGACGATTTTCAGATTGCCCTTCATAGCGTCGTTGATAAAGCCAACACCCGCCTTGTTTTCCACCTGATAGGTCTTTCTGTCGGTGTCAATAAACACCTCGTAAACGCCCTCGTCAAGCAGGAAACCTTCGGGAGCAACCGTTTCTTTCACAAAGTAGCGACCATAGAGAAGGTCGTTCATTTCATACTGCCCGATTTCTTTTTCGGTAAGTGTTCCGAGAAGCTCATCGTCCTCGTCCAATTTGCCGTTATCGTTGCTGTCCTTATAAACCTCAAAGGTCGCTCCGGTCAGCTTGTTATCGGGATAGTCAGCGTCCACCTTTGTCAGAGCAATATTGCCACGGATAAACTCGTTGACAATTTCAATTTCGATAACCTGCTTATCCTCGCTAATTGCAACAGGATAGACGGTTTCATCAAGCACAAAGCCTGTCGGCTGCTCGATTTCACGGACATACCAAGTGCCGTAAGGAATATCCGCAAAAGAAAAACTACCGTCTTTTTCTGATACGGTAGTCATAAGTGCGTTTTCCTTTGTAAATTCGTCCCCGTCCGTCTTAAACAGCCCGATCAATGCACCGCCGAGCGCTTCGCCGTTCTCATCTACTTTTTTGCCGGAAACCGAACCGTAAAGCAATTCATTTTCAATCGCCTCACCGTTATTGGCGGCAATTTCAACCATTGCCGTTTCCTGTCCTGCGTACTCAAAGACAACCGGATATTTGGTATCATTCAGGATATATGCCTTGTCTGTCGCAAGCTCCTGAACATAGTAACTGCCAATAGGAAGGTCGGTTTTTACTGTTGCCTTGCCGTTTTCATCAAGGGTGATAATCTCAATCAAACCGTCGGCAGGGATAGCCGTGCCGCTTGTGCTGACAAGCTCCTCTGCGGCAAACAAGCCAAAGCTGATATTCTGAATTTCGCCGTTATTACCGATTCCGAACAGTTCATTGATTTCAAGTGTTTTTTCAAGGCTGATTTCAACCTTCTGTCTTTCGTTGTAAAAGCTGGTTGCCGTTTCTGTAACGGAAACATTCTGTCCGGCATACACAAGCTCTACCGAATGGATTTCGTCATTCAGCACCATTCCGTAAGGAGCGGTGATTTCCTGCACCTCGTACTTTCCGAGATACAGTTCCTTACTTTTTGCAAGTCCTGTCTCATTAGTTGTTACGGTATCCACGAGTTCGCCCTTAGAGGCTCTCAGCGTACCGTCAGGCGTAATAATGTCCTCTGCGGCTCTTATCTCATAGACAGCGCCGGGAAGTCCCTGAACCTCATACAACGGCTGATAGATGGTAGGCAACTCGTTTCCGTCTGCGTCCACACCACCGATAGCAGACACGCCGAAGAACACCTCTCCGGATTTCTCCACCGTAACCGTGCCTTTCTGCGCCATATTCGGCTTATCGACTTTAATCACCGTAACCCCGCTTTCCTCTGTGGAATTGGCTTCTGCCACATCAAAAAAGATAGGCGTACTGTCAAGAACATAGCCGTAAGGCGCTTGCACCTCGACAATGGAATAGCCTTTGCCGTAAGGCAGCTTCTCAGGCGTAACAAGCGAACCCTCTGCGTCGGTGTAAAAGGTATCAATGGTAGTAGGAGTCGGATAAGTGAAGGTCATCGTCACAAGGTTTCCGTCAGGATCGTAGATTTGGAAGCCTGCGCCTGCATAAGGAATTGTTTTCCCGGTTTCTGCGTCCACCTTGACTACTTTTACATAGCTTTCAAAATTTGCATTGTTGATAAGGTAACGGTAGGTCTGAGCATTCTGAGAGATAAACACATCAAAGTCCTTCATCAGCTCTCGACCTTCCCAGCCCTTTGTCTGGTGAACGGTGTAAATTCCGTAAGGCATATCCTTTGTCTGACCGAAGCCGTTTTCATCACAGACGATTACATCACGCTCATCGGGATCAGCGTTGCCATAGCTGCCTGCGGATTTCAGGTAGATTTCAAATTCTGCCCCTTCTTCGGGTGTTTCAATATGGGTTTCCCCGTCATCCGTATGCTTAATCAAAGCGACATTGCCCTTGATAACCTGCTCGATTACATCATTGGAAGTCAGATTATGCTCTACGGTATAAAGCTGCGGCTCTGCACCGATATGGTGGACGGTCGGATCAAGCAAATATCCTTCGCTCGGCTCAAGCTCTTTAATCGTCCAGTTATCCCCGCAGATATATTCCTTGCTTGTAAACTGACCGTTTTTATCGGTATAGTACACATCTACAAGCTGCTCGCCTTTGAAAATACCGTACTTTGCACCCGCCAAAGAAGCGTCCCCCTGTGGGAGTCCCTTTTCAGCGTCGCTCTTGGTAACGGTAACAGTAAACTTCTTCAAAATATTGGTGAAGCTGCGGCTTGTAACCTCTTTCCATTTGACGGGTGCAGTCTGCTTTTCGGGAATGACATAGCGGACAGCGGTATCCACTTCTTCAAGTGTATAAGGCGTTTTTCCGCTGATAAGGACATTCTTGAAGGTTGCGACACCGTTTTTATCGGTTACGGCATATTCGTCCACGGCAATGCCGGAAAGTGAAGTACCGTAAAGATGAAAGGTCACACCCTCCACAAAGTTATCCTCAGAGGATTTGATAACCTGAACATCGCCACGCTTCAAGGTGTTGGAAAAGGTTACGGCAGATGTGCCGCCGCTTACAATCGTAACACGCTGCACCTTCTGCGGCTCATATTTTTCAATACTTTCCTCTGTGACAGTATAAACGCCGGGCATAAGCTCAATATCCACCGTACCGTCTGCCTTTGTGGTAACGGTCTTGTTTACTCCGTTTCCGCTGACTGTAAAGCGGATACCGTCTACCTTTCCGTCCTCAGAGTGCTTGACGATATGACCGATTCCCGTTGTCTCGGTCTTAATGTTCATATAGAAGTACACGGGATCTTCCGCACCGGATACCATTGTCTGCTTGCCGGGGTGTCCCCAAATCAGGAGATTGCCCGCAACATTCGGAATGCTTTTCTGAGCGGATACGCTGACCGCATTTTCAATCATCTTCTTGGAAGTAAAGGTGTACTCGTTGCCGTTTCGGGTAACAGTAATCCCTTTATCGGAAGTAAAATGAATGTCCGTCAAAAGGTTGTTGGTATCGGTCAAGGTCAGGCTGTAATTGTCCTGTGCCTGATTGTATTTCAGGGTATAGGTCTGTGCGCTGCCTGCCTGATTGGAAGCAAAGCTTGGAACTGTCGAATGGGTTTTCATCTGAGACAAAATCCAGTTATAGCACTGCTCGGCAGGTCTGCCCTGAATCATTCGGAAATAGTTATCGCCACGAATACCGTAGCTGTTAGCCTGTAAGGTCGTAGGACTTGTTCTTAACTGCTGCTGGTACTCCCAAAGGATTGTCTGTGTGGCAATCGAGAAATCGTCCTCGTTTGTGCCGCTGATCGGCGCTGTCCTTCCGGGCTGCCAGCCGTAAAGAGAAGTCAGCATAATGCCGTACTGGACAGAAACCGGGAGATTCTGAAAATAGGAGCTGTTTTTTCCGCTTGTGCTTTCATAGCTGCCTCCGGCATTGTAATCCACGCCGGACTCAATGCACATAAGCTGTCTTTCGCCGCTCCCGTCCTGAATCATTAGCTTGGCTCTTTTTCCACCGCCTGAATGGGAGTGAAGGCTTGTATTGCCGTTATTGTCATAGGCGATAAAATCGTAATTGGTAGAATGATAGTATTCTCCGTCTGAACCGAGATAGTAAGAGCCATAATAGGCTTCTACACTTTTGCCCTCCTCAGCGGTAAAGGCAAAGGCGGACATAGGCAGAGCCATCAGACACATCACGGCAGACAAGACCGCCGCTGTCAATCGCTTTCCTTTATTTTTCAAAAAATGTTTCATTGCGTTTCCTTCCTTTCGTTTTTGGGTATAAAAAATCCCCCTGTCTGTTTTGACAGAGGGAAATGGTTTGCTCACGATTTAGTACAGGAAGTAAATCCGGTAGCTGCCGCCTCCGAGCGGCTCTGCGTAAATCGTGAAATATTGAATTGGATTGCCGCCGTATGCCGTGATCAGTTCCGGCATAGACTGCACATAATCTTTTAGCCTGCGTTTCAGGTTTTCTCCCTGAAAATCTGCGGAAGCCGTAACAGGTGTTGCCCACGAAGCGTTATCCAGCGTTAAATCACCGCTGTGCGTCAGCCCCATTCCTTCACCGACCGCAATCAGTTCTGCACGGATAGCGTCAATGTTAAATTCAAAATCGTAGATGGATTTTGGCTGAGGCGGTGTCTCCTGCGGCGGTACGCTTTCCGCCGTTTCCGTCTGAACAGGCGGTGCAGGCGGCGGTGCTTCTGTTTCGGGCGTAACTATTGGTGTTTCGCTTTCTGTTTTCTGCGGTGGCTCGTCCTGTGGAGCAGAAGTCTGTATGGCAGTCTGCTCAGGCTCTTTTTGCTTACTGCTTTCCGTACTCCTTGATTCTGCGGTGCTTTCCGTTTCCGCAGGCTCGGTACTCTGCATAGGTTCAGGCGTTGGTTCAACCTCTTTTGTTTCTTCTGCTGCCGGAAGCGTATCTGATTCGGAGATCTGTTCATTACTTTCCGAAAAAGAAAACGATTCGGGCATTTTCTCTGTCTGCGGGGTATTGTTGCAGCCCGCCAATGCAAAGAGTAACAGTATTGTTAAAATAACTGCGATTTTTGATTTCATACGGCTTCACTCCTTTGTCCTTTTGCCATCATTCTAACGAAAAACAGACGATTTGACAAAGGTGCAAGTTGGCGTTATGGAGATAGATTGAACTCAGGAGATAGATTTTTTCTTTCGGATAGTCAGGTAGTATCAAGGGGTTAGAGTGTGAGGAAGGGGAAAGCAAAAAGCATACTCCGCCTATCTGCTGTCACGCTCCGCACGGCTTCGCAAAAACTTGTTGTAATGCTCCAATGCCTTGCAGACATAATCCTCCGTCTGATTAAGCGGAACACTTTTCGGAATCAGGCTTCGCACCTTATCCCCACGCAGCACGATTTTTTCACGCTGGTTTGGTTTTTCCTCGCTCATAATCGCCTGCACCGCTTCGGTAGTCAGCTTCCCGTCGTTAAAAAACTTTCGCATACGGATTGTCTGATCGTGTGAAGGGGTGCAGTCGTTCAGGTCGATTTCGTCCACCACATCACGCTGGCAATCTTCATCAAGATAAGACAGCTCTACCGCAGGGCGCATTTTAATTTTGCCCTCGTCCACAAGTTCAAGCAGTTCGGGAACAAGGTTTGTAAGCCTGATATATTTTCGGATTTGTTCGTGACTTTCACCTGTTTCTTCGGCAAGAATTTCACGGCTTCTTCGTCCGTCAAAATTGTGCAACACTGTTGCTCCATTTTCTTTACTCGGTCTGCCTGCTTGTCGCTTCATCGCTTCAAGCCGCATTTTATAGGCAAAAGCCTTCTCCGAGGGAAGTATCTGCGACCGCTGAAAATTGCTCTCCACCATTAAAATCGTGGCTTCATCTCTTGTCAGCTCAACAACTTCACATCTCAGCGTTTCAAATCCAGCAAGCTCGCAAGCCTTTTTTCGCCTATGTCCTGAAACAAGCTCGTATCTGCCGTCCTCTTTCTGCCTGACGGTTGCGGGGGTGATAACGCCACGCTCTTTGATACTCTCTACAAGCTGAAACATATCCTCATCTTCCCGTACCTGAAAAGGGTGGTCGGGAAAATCGTCAATCTCAGTCAGTGGAATATCCCTGATTTTTTGCAGCTTTGCTTCGTCTCGTTCCTCTTGTGTGGAGAACAGGTCATCGAGCATATTCGTGGGAAGCGTGAAGTCGCTCTTTCTGCCTGCCATCGGCTAACACCTCCCTTGTAAAGTCGGCATAAGCCTTAGACACCGTGCTGTTTGGCTCATAGGCATAAATGCTCTTGCCCTTTGAGCTTACCTCTGCGGCTTTTACGGCAATGGGAATCGTTGTCCGGTAAATACGGATATGACTTCCGAACTGCTCCCGCAATGCGTCTACGGTACTTTTAGCAAGGTTTGTCCTTCCGTCCACAAGGGTTAAGAGAATCCCGTCAATATTTAGCTGCGGGTTTGAGTGCCGCTTCACATTGGATATAGTTGTGAGAAGCTGCGTCATTCCTTTCGCCGGAAGATACTGAGCCTGCACGGGTACAATCACGCTGTCCGCCGCTGTAAGTGCGTTAAGGGTAATCATACCAAGCGAAGGCATACAGTCTATGAGAACATAGTCATAGCCGTTTTTTATTTCACTCAGGTAATTTTTCATTACCATCTCTCTGCACATAGCGGTGACAAGGCTCATTTCCATTGACGATAATTCAAGATTGGACGGAACTAAGTCCACGCCTTCCTCGTGCTTGAGAATCCCGTCATACGGATTTTCATACTTATCCATTATGACGGACAACAGCTTATCCGAAATCGTGACAGGAAGCTCGTCTGTTTCCTGCCACCCAAGACAAGTGGTTAAATCTCCCTGCGGATCAGCGTCCACAAGGAGTACCCTTTTGCCCTGCATAGCAAGACCGATACCGAGATTGACCGCCGTTGTGGTTTTGCCTACGCCGCCTTTCTGATTGCATATTGCAATAGTCTTACAGTTTGACATCTTTCGCTTTTCCTCCTTTCGCTGTATTCATAACCGATCTTATATATAAGTCGGCTATGTATCAGCCGCAGTATTTGTTCTCAACACCCCCTGCGGAAAACATTTTGCTTTGTACGGGAAGCACTAAGGCTACGGTGAGCTGCACCGTATCATAGGGATTTCACCTCTGCCGGGTTCTCCGCCAGCCGCTTACGGAAGTATCATTATCATTCTGACTGTCGCTGCCAAGCTCGGTAGCAATCCGAGTTTCGGGACGGGAGTTCTCGCTTACTCTCATAAAAGAAAGGTTATGGCGTACCCTCCTTCGGGCTAATCATCAGAAATAAAGTCCTTAGTGCCTGTGTATTCAGTTGTCAAAATGCAGTGAAGGGAGGCACTCCGTTTAGGAGTGGTTTTATAACCCCTTCACTTGTTCCCACTGAGAGACACCATTTGGGGACTCTGTTTTGAAATTTTTTCAAAAAATTTTTTAGAACGCAAAAAAGCCGCCTGCTTCTCAAATAAGAGAAACAAGCGGCTTGACCTATCTTATTCAAATGTAATGCACAGCAAGGAGTTTCTTTCGAGCCTGAGTAAGTTTTATAAGTATATCGTCTACTGCGTCGGTATATCTGCCTTGTGCAATAAGGCTGTTTTTGAGTTGAATCAAAGCGCCTATGACCTGAGTGCGTTCCTGCTCAGTTAAATATACATGAAAATCCTTTTGCTTCATCTAATGCACCTCCTGACATCTTCATTATACGAAAAAGCAGAAATCAGAAAAGGATACGATTTTCAGGCAAAAAAATAGAGCCTCAACCGTAAGATTGAAGCTCTGTTTTCGTTGTCGTAAATAACTCGGATTTTCCTGTCGTAAACGACTGCGGATACCCATTTCACAAGACTTTTTTGCCGTTTTTACGATGTAGCCATTACAATGAAGCCACTGGATTAACGATTTTCGATTCACGGTGTTTACGACAGCGATTTGTCGTAAAAATCCGCCTTTGTCCTCGAAGTCATTTGTCGTAAATTTGTCGTAAACCCCTTTTTGGGGATTAAATTTGGATTAACGAAACCCGGCAAAAGCTATCAAAACCCCGTTATTTTCTTAGTTTTCGTTCGGGAGAGGCTTCATCGTCGGGAAGAATAAAACGTCGCGGATTGCGGGGGAATCGGTAAGCAGCATTACCATACGGTCTATGCCGAAGCCTATACCGCCTGTGGGCGGCATACCGAGCTCAAGAGCATAGAGGAAATCCTCGTCGGTATGATTTGCCTCTTCGTCTCCGAGAGCGAAAAGCTCCTCCTGCGCCTTAAAGCGTTCGCGCTGATCAATCGGGTCGTTAAGTTCCGAATAAGCGTTTGCCATCTCCCAGCCGTTCATAAAGAACTCAAAACGCTCAACATAGTCGGGATTTTCCGGCTTCTTTTTGGTGAGCGGAGATATTTCAATGGGATGATCCATAATAAACGTAGGCTGAATAAGGTGTTCCTCAACAAAAGCCTCGAAGAAGAGATTGAGTATATCGCCCTTTTTGTGGTGCGGCTCAAACTCAACATTGTGCTCCTTTGCGGCGGCTCTTGCCTCGTCAAGAGTCTTTATCTCATTAAAATCGACACCCGAATACTTCTTTACCGCGTCAAGCATAGTAAGACGCTCAAAGGGCTTGCCGAGATCCATTTCAATGCCGTTATATGTTATAACGGTAGTGCCGAGAACCTCTTTTGCAACATGGCGGTAAAGATTTTCGGTAAGATCCATCATACCGTGATAATCCGTATATGCCTGATAAAGCTCCATAAGAGTAAATTCGGGATTGTGGCGTGTGTCAAGACCCTCATTACGGAAAACTCTGCCTATTTCATACACTCTCTCGAGTCCGCCGACTATAAGGCGTTTCAGATACAGCTCAAGAGAAATTCTGAGCTTAACGTCCTCGTCGAGAGCGTTGTAGTGAGTGACAAACGGTCTTGCCGCCGCGCCGCCCGCGTTTGCAACGAGCATGGGGGTTTCAACCTCCATAAAGCCCTCTGAATCAAGATAATTTCTGATACTGCTGATTATTCTTGAACGCTTTACAAACGTATCCTTTACGTCCTGATTCATAATAAGGTCGATATATCTCTGGCGGTAACGGGTATCGGTATTGGTAAGTCCATGGAACTTTTCGGGAAGAACCTGAAGGCTCTTCGAAAGCAGTACCACCTGCGTTGCGTGAATCGAAATCTCGCCTGTTTTGGTTTTGAAAACGGTACCCTTGATATTTACTATATCGCCGATATCCATTTTCTTAAAGGCTTTATATTCATCCTCGCCTATGCAGTCACGGGCAACATACGACTGTATACTACCCTTTAGATCCTGCACATTGCAAAATGACGCCTTACCCATAATACGCTTTGACATAAGTCTGCCGGCAACGGAAACCTCCTTGCCGTCAAGATTATCAAAATCGGCTTTAATATCCGCGCTGTGGTGAGTAACATCGCACTTTGTGATAACAAACGGGTCATTGCCCTCGGCTTGTAAATCACGAAGCTTCTGAACTCTTATCATATGCAGCTCGTCGAGGTTTTCATCGTTTGCATTGTTTACTTTCTTTACGTCTGCCATATCTTCACTTCCTGTCAAAAAAGGAGCGCAAGGGAACAAAGAGAGTCCCTTTTCGCCCCGTTAAATTTTTAATTATTTTGAAATTTCCTTAATGACGAATTTAAGAAGACCGATAGGTGCTTCAACCTCAACGGTCTCGCCGACCTTGTGGCCGATAAGGGATTTGCCTACGGGCGATTCGTCCGATATTTTACCCTCGTCGGGATCGGCCTGTGCAAAGCCGACTATTTTATATTGAAGTTCTGCGCCGGAATCGTTTGTGATAGTGACCTTTGAGCCTATATGAACAACCTCTGTTCCGAGAGCCTCCTCGTCAAAAACCTTTGCGTTTTTGATCATATGCTCAATTTCGTTTATGCGAGCCTCGAGCTTTGCCTGATCGCTCATTGCCTCATCGTACTCGCTGTTCTCCGACAAGTCGCCGAAGCTTCTCGCAACTTTAATTTTTTCCGCAGCTTCTTTTCTGCCGACGGTTTTTAATTCCTCGAGTTCTTTTTCAAGATCGCGAAGACCCTCTGCGGTCAATAAGGTTTCCTGCTGAGCCATACTAATTCACCATAGCCTTTCAAGTTTATAAATCGTACCGCAAATAAAATACGCGGCCGTTAAATTTCAGTATTACACGAATAAATATTGTATCAAAAGAGCAAAGATATGTCAAGTTTTTTAGGGCTCTCCGAAAATGTCGGAAAGCAGGTAAAACGAACCGCACACAAGCAGCATATCGCCGTTTTTCACAAGGCTCCTTGCCTTTTTGTAAGCGTCTTTCGGGTCTTTTACGGAAACAACGTCCCTACAAAAGCACTTACCCTCACGAAGGAGCACATTCTCATCCTCGGCGCGCGGATTTGACGGCTTTGTAAACACCGCGGTTTTGCAATGCGGCAAAATTGCTGCAAGGTAATCCTTTGTGTCCTTATCAGCCATCATACCTATAAGAACGGTTATGCTTTTATCGCCCGCAAACCGCACAAGGACGTTTTCAAGTGCCGCGGCGCACTCCGGATTGTGTCCGCCGTCGAGCATAATGACAGGCGACCTTGATATTATCTCCATACGCGCGTGAATAACCGTGCTCTCTATGCCTTTTTTTATAAACTCATCGCTTATTCCGAGTGCTCTTGCCGCAGTTATAACGCCCACGGTATTTTCCACCTGATGCCTGCCGACAAGAGGTATTTTAACGGTAAGACCGTTATATGATATTTCCGTGCCGAAAATATCCTCGGACAGTATTTCGGCGGCGGAGACATCGCCGATTAAAAGCCGCCCGTTTTTCTCTTTTACCGTATCTTTTATGACGGAAAGAGCCTTTTCGTTTTGCTCGCTTGTGGTAATTACGATTCCGCCGTTTTTTATTATGCCGCATTTTTCCGCGGCTATTTTCTCAACGGTGTCGCCGAGTATTTTTGTATGGTCAAGCGATATTGAAGTGATTACCGCGGCTTTGGGGCACGGAATTATGTTTGTGCTGTCATATCTTCCGCCGAGACCCACTTCAAGCACGACCGCGTCGCACTTTTGCTCATAAAAGTAAAGCATTGCCGCGGCTGTTATCGCCTCAAATTCCGTCGGCTCCGTTCCCTTTGCCGACAGCCTGTCGCAGGCATTTTTCACTTTTTCGACAACGAGTGAGAGGTCATCATGCGGAATGTTTTTATTGTTTATCTGTATTCTCTCGCAAAAATCAAATACATACGGCGAAGTAAAAAGCCCCGTTTTTTTGCCTGCGGCGCAAAGTATGCTGCTCAGCATCGTAGATGTGGTGCCCTTACCGTTTGTGCCGGCAACATGAACGAATTCGAGCTTTTCCTGAGGATTCCCGAGCTCATTCAGCAACGCGGATATTCTCCGGAGCCCTAAATTCATACCGAATTTCAGAAGCGAATGTATATATTTTACCGAGTCTTCGTAATTCATAATTTTCCTTTACAAAACACAGACCCACCGCGCAAATGCACAGCGGGTCGGAATACGCTGAAATTTTAAGCCTGCTCTTTTACCTGCTCATCGTCCTTTTTCGCGCTCTTTTTATTCTGCGCGGTACCCTCTGAGCCTCTGAACACAACGAATTTATCAAAAAGATATTCCGTTACCATATTAACTATCATCGTGATACCCAAAACGATATAGTTTATAGCCGTAAGTGAGGCAAATTTCGCCGTGAAATAATTGCCCAAAACGGTAGAAACCGGTGTGAATACAAGATAATAGCCGAAAACCTTGAGCATTGCAATCGGAACATTATTTGCCGATTTAAAGGTAAACTTGCGGTTAAACGTGAAATTCCAAACAACAGAAAGAATAAGCGCGATAAGATACATGGGGCCGTATTCGTTTTCCATTATTTTGGCAAACGTCGCATTGCTTTGCATTAAGCCTTGGAAGAACGAGAGCTTTATCAAAACCTCACTCATAAGAGTGAAGCTGCCTATTTGAATCAGTCCCGCAGAACAGGAAAAAGCAACAAATTTAAGAAATTGGCCTATATTCTTATTGTCTTTTTTGTTTTCGCTCATACGTTCAACTCCTTTTCGCATAACAATGAGCACCGCTGCCTGTATTGTTCATTATTTTATCACGCTTCCGGGCGGTTTTCAAGGTATTTGACACCGTATTTACAAGAAAGATTAAATATGTTAAAATCATACCGCAAATTGTAATTGAGGGGTTTATTATGCAAGTTGATATATATGATTTTGACCACACGCTTTTCCCCATGGACAGCGGCTCGCGCTTTTTCGGCTACTGTATGCTGCACTACCCGTGGATACTCGTTTTTGCACCGTTCCAAATAATTATGGCTCTTTTGCTGGTCACCAAAATAATCAGCTTTACCACATTCAAAAAATATTTTTTCTGCTTTGTGATGCTCGTTCCGCTAAACAAAGCCGTTAATAAGTTTTGGGATAAACACGAAAAAGAGGTATTTCCCTGGTTTAAGGAGAGAAAGCGATATGCCGTTGTAATAAGCGCAAGCCCCGATTTTTTACTGTGCGAAATCCAAAGGCGGCTCAAATTTGAAACGCTTATATGCACAAAGCACAACCCCAAAACCGGTGCCATTATAGGGCTTAACTGCCGCGACGAGGAAAAGGTAAGACGCTTCAGGGAGCTTTTCCCCGATGCCGAGGTAACAGACGTATACTCCGACAGCCTGCGTCATGACCGTCCCATATTTTCGCTCGGAAAGCACTGCTTCCATATAGTTAGGGGTGAGCGCCGCGAGTTTAACTACGAGAGCGTTTACGGCAGCAAAAAATAAATAAAGTGTTTTATAAAAACCAAGGAGCTGTAAAAAACGGAAGTTTTTTACGGCTCCTTTTTGCAGTATATTGTTCAGTATTCTATGCCTCGGCGAGCTTTTACGCCCTTTTCGTAAGGATGCCGAACGGCGGTAAACTCCGTAACGTAATCGGCAGCATCCGCTATATCGTCGCTCTTTGCGTGGCCCGTCACTATAATTTCAAGCTTGTCGGGGCAGCTTTTGATACAGCTCAAAAAAAGCTCACGGTCAACAAATCCGCCCGTGTATGCGTCGAGAGCTTCGTCGAGGATTATCATATCGCAATCATTTTCGCGCTCAAAAGCAGAGCGAAGCAGCTTCGTGTAATCCTCAAAAATCTCTTTTTTTCGCATATCGGTCATATTCTCAAACAGCTTGTAGTCGCTTTTCGGCAAGAGCACCGTAATACCGGGAATGTCTCGCAGCACTTTTATTTCGCCCGATTTACCGTCCTTAAAAAACTGTGCGAATATAACCCTCATTCCGTTGCCCGCGGCTCTTACGGCCGCGCCTGCCGCAGCGGAGGTTTTTCCTTTGCCGAAGCCGTAATACAGCTGTACCATTTATCTACCTGCCTTTATGCTTTAGGCTTTTATTATACAGAAAATCCATAAGAAAAGCAATATTCACGGTTACTCCACGGTGACGGATTTTGCGAGATTTCGCGGCTTATCAACATCACAGCCGCGAAGCACGGCCATATAATAAGCGAATATCTGAAGAGGTATTACATTGAGCGACGGTAAGAAATTACCGTCTGTTGACGGTACGCGTATAACCTCGTCGGCAAATTCCGAAACGGAGGCATGCTTATCCGTGACAAGTGCTATTACCGATGCGCCGCGCGCCTTAACCTCTTTAATATTACCGAGAGTTTTTTCAAAAAGCTTATCCTGCGTCGCAACGGCAAACACGGGAGTCCCCTCTTCGATAAGAGATATGGTGCCGTGCTTAAGCTCACCGGCAGCATAGGCCTCCGAATGAATATACGATATTTCCTTGAGCTTTAACGAGCCTTCAAGAGAAATGGCGTAGTCAAGCCCCCTGCCGATAAAAAACACATCATCGGAGCTGACGTATTTATGGGCGAGCGTTTTAAGCTCGTCGGTAAGATTTAAAAGGTTTTCAATCTGCGACGGAAGACACATAAGCTCTTTTGTGAGCTCTTTTTCTCTTTCCTCGGGAAGAAGCCCTACAGCCTTTGAAAAACGAAGTGCAAGCAGATATACTACGGCAAGCTGTGCCGAAAAAGCCTTTGTTGTTGCAACGGCGATTTCGGGTCCCGCCATGGTATATATAACGTCGTCGCTCTCTCGTGCTATTGTGCTTGCGACCACATTTACTATCGAAATCACCTTTGCACCCTTGCTTTTAGCCTCACGCAGAGCCGCTAAGGTATCGGCGGTTTCACCGGATTGGCTTATAACTATGCAGATATCGCCCTTTTTGATTATCGGGTCGCGATAGCGAAATTCGCTTGCAAGGTCTGTTTCACAGGGAATACGCGCCATATCCTCGAATATATATTTTGCCGTCATACCTACATGCCATGCGCTGCCGCACGCCACTATATGAATCTTGCCGATATTCTTGATTTCTTCATCGGTAAGAGTGAGCTCGGGAATTGACACCCTGCCGTCCTTAATCCTCGGTGAAAGCGTATCGTGTATAGCCTTGGGCTGCTCGGCAATTTCCTTTTGCATAAAGTGCTCATAGCCGCACTTTTCCGCAGCCTCAACGTCCCATGTTACGTGGTAAACGTCCCTTTTGACAACATTTTTGTTTGTATCGTAAAGCGTCACATTGTCTTTTGTGAGAACCGCAATCTGATTGTCTTCAAGCAAATAGCAGTCTCTTGTATATTTTAAAACCGCGGGGATATCCGACGCAAGGAAATTCTCACCGTCGCCGAGCCCCACTATAAGCGGACTGTCTTTTCGTGCCGCTATAATTGTACCGGGCTTATCGTTCGCCAAAATCGCAACGGCATAAGAGCCGCGCACGGTCTTCATAACATTTACCATGGCGTCAAGCAAATCGCCCTTGTAGTAATAATCAAACAAATGCGCGAGCACCTCGGTATCCGTTTCGGAAACGAATACATAGCCGCCCTTTTGGAGCATAGTTTTAAGCTCAATATAATTCTCGATTATACCGTTGTGCACAAGCGTTATTCTGCCGTTTCCGCCCTTATGCGGATGTGCATTGACATCTGTCGGCGCACCGTGGGTGGCCCATCTTGTATGACCTATTCCGACCGTGCCGGAAAGACCGCCGACCTCTTCGAGCTTTTCCTCAAGATTTTTTATACGGCCCTTTGTCTTAACAACGTCTGTTTTGCCGTTTTCTGACACGGCAATGCCTGCCGAGTCATAACCTCTGTACTCAAGCTTTTTTAAACCGTCAATCAATATCGGAGAGGCACTATTCTCCCCTACATAACCAACAATTCCACACATATTAAATTTTTCCTTTTCAAAAAATAAAATTTGTGCCTTGCTTTTCCTTTGTACACGGTGCGTTGCCGCTCCGCCTTTGTGAAAAGCCTTTGATCCCCGCACTTATGGGACAAGAAGCATCCGCCGAAAACTTCGATAACTTCTTCCTCGTCACCTGCAAATTCGGCAAAGCCGATAGTGCGACATACAGGTCCGGCGCTAAAACTCTCTTGCGGAAAGTCCTTTAAAAAACAAAAAATCTCCTTTCGCTTTTTTGAGGGCGGCTCGCACAGCCGACGGCTCATTTGTTAAAGTATAATATGCCACGCGGCAAATGTCAACGGAAAATAATACTTTTATACCTTTTTTAAAACTTACGCAGCGAATATTATTATGTTTAAAACTCCGGTTTTTACACATAATTTTAATAAAAGCTCGGAGGTAATCTATGGATATAAAAAGGTGCACCATTGACTCGCAGGATATTTTACGGCACGAAAACGCAAGAGCGTTTTTTGTTTGCCTTTTAAGCTTTGTGCTGTCGCTTTTGATCCTCGGCGCCGCTCTTTTCGGCGTGTATTCGCTCTATACCGTGAGCGGACTCGACAAGGAAAAATACAGCGTTCCCGTTCTCTCTTTACTATATGCCCTTTTTGCGTCGGAGGTTACCGTTTCTCTGTTTGCTCTGTCCGCCGTTTCCTACAACCGCAAAAGATGGTTTTACCGCAACGCCTCGGAAAAAGCACCTGTATCATATCTTTTTGCCGGTGAAAAATTTTCGGTAAGACTGAAGGTCTTTTATTTTTTCTTTTTCAAAAAGCTGATGACTGCGCTGTGTCTTGTCGCAGCTGAAATACCGTTTTTGCTTTGCAGTCTTGTTTTTTACCGCGAACTCTCCGAAAAAGGATTATACAAAACCGTATTTGCGGGAGCAGTCGCCCTCTGCTCTGTGCTGTTTTTGCTCGGACTGTACTTCGGCGCGGTTCTTTCGAAAACATTTTGGCTGTGCGAAAAAGTATACTTCAAAAACAAAAAATGCTCCGTAGCGCTTGCCGTAAACAAAAGCAAAAGCCTGACCGAGGGAAACCGGTTCAGGCTTGTAAATTATAATATAAGCTTTGCTTGGCGAATACTTTTCTGCATATTCTTAATTCCGCTGTTTTACACGGTGCCGTACATTTCACAGTCAAACGGATTGCTGTGCCGCGAATTCATCGGAAAGTACAGGCAAGGTGCCGCCTTCCCGGTGGTTTTTATGAAACTGCAAAAAACGTAGCCTCGAAATAAAACCTTCATTCGTTCTTCTTTGCCTTTTTACTGCCGAATGTGTCGGCAAGATAAATCATAAGAAGTATCAGCACGGCTATCGCGGTGGATTTAAGCCGTGTAAAGCCGTATTTTGCCTCAAGGCAGCCGGTCGCAAAAACGAGCCCCGCAAGAGCTAAAATATATACTATCAAAAGAACGGTTTTTAGAGCCGGCTTTTTTTCGGAATTAAGCGACATAAAATATACGGCGGCCGTGACCGCCAAGGCCGTTCCGAAATACACAACAGCAAACACAGTCATAAATATCAGCCTTTCGGATTATTCATAGTCCCAGCCGTGGGAAGCGAGCTCATCCAAGACCTCTTTATCCACATCATCGGCGGTACCTTTTGACACTATCTTGCAGGAATACACATTGACCTGAGGCGGATATGACTCCATAATCTCATTCGCGTGCTTTATTTTTATGAGATCGCCCGTGCGGACATCGGAAAACAAATCTTCGTCGTCCGAGGAATTTATCATAACCGTAGGAGAGCCGTTTAAAACTATAAGACAACTGCTTCCCGAAACCACGGCGCGCCCCGTGGAAGTAGGTTTAAAATTTCCGCACCCGTAAAGTAAGGTAAAAACAAGCAAAAGACTTAAAACCGTACATAAGGTCTTTTTCATATATTATCTTCCTTCCGTGTTCGGTGAATTATGTACAGCGTCGTGTCTTCACCGCCGCACATCTATTATAATTTTACTTCTTTTCTCTGCTAAATACAATTCGCCGAAAGTATAATAAAACACCTTCAAATTTGTCGGAAATAACAATTTCGAATACCGATAAACCGAAATCGGTGATTTTGAGCCGTCATATGAAACTGACCGTAGAGCCGACACAAAATAAAAATCGACAAATCTCTTACGAGACTTGTCGATTTTTGTCTGTGGGGTACAGAAAAGATGTTTTTATGTTTTTTGTGGATAGAGTTGAACTCTCGGAATTTTTAATGAAATCGTTCGCGTTGCTCACGATGAAATCAAAACCTACGGTTTTGATGAAATTTTCGGCTACGCAGAAAATGAAATTAAATCCACCCATCGCCGCAGCGATTTCATACGCTGAAAGCGTATTTCATATTGCGAAGCAATATTTCACCCACCCGCAAGGGTGGATTTAGTTGAAAAGGACAGATTTCTAACGAAATCTGTCCTTTTCTGGCGCGCCGGGAGGGATTCGAACCCGCGACCTTTTGGTTCGTAGCCAAACACTCTATCCGGCTGAGCTACCGGCGCATATGCAATTTTTACTGCTCAAGTATATTAACACTATTAGAACAAAAAGTCAACATTTTTTTACGCTCGGCAAGAATAAATCGTTTTTTATTATATTCCGAAGCAACCGAAATATCGCCATATAAATAAAATATTACGGCTAAATAATTATAATATATCTGTTTACCGAAACAAATAAAAAATGCATTTTCAAGAGCGAGATAAGCCGAAAACAGAGTAAAATCGACGGTATAATTTGTATAAAGCAATCAAAATGCATAATCGGCAAAAATTATCTCCACTTTTTTCTGTTTTGTGGTATACTTAAAAAGGTATTACGGCAAGGATTTAAGACAAGCCTTAATGCACGCGGCAAGGAAAGCTTAACACAGCCGCCGAAATCTACACAAATCAAATCCGGGAAGGCGGATATATATGGATAAAAAATATGATGTTCTGATAATCGGATGCGGAGTTGCCGGCCTTTACACTTCACTCTCGCTGCCCGAAAATCTGTCTGTTCTTGTGCTTTCAAAGCAAGACGAAACCGTTTCCAACAGTTCTTTGGCTCAGGGCGGTGTAGCTGCCGTTTTAAGCCTTGAAAACGACAGCTATGAGCTTCATTACAACGACACCATGATTGCCGGCGGTCAGGCCAACACACCGGACGCCGTAAACACACTTGTTCACGAAGGCCCCGACCAGGTACGTCAGCTGATAAAATACGGCGTTAATTTTGACCGCAATTCCGACGGTACTCTTCAAAAAACGCTTGAGGGCGGCCACAGCCGTCGCAGAATAGTTCACTACAAAGACACCACGGGTGCGGAAATTGTGCGTGCGCTCCTTGTAGAAGCCAAAAAGCGAAGCAACATAACGCTTGTCGAAAACGCCGACGTTTTTAAACTCACAAAGGTTAAAAACGGCTTTTGCGCGGATATGCTTTTAAACGGCAAGACCGCCGCCACGGTATTTTCGGATTTCTGCGTAATAGCGACAGGCGGTATAGGCAGAGTTTACAAATACACCACCAATCCCGCCGTTGCCACCGGTGACGGAATCCGCCTCGCATACGATATGGGTGCTACGATAAAGGAACTAAGCTACGTTCAGTTTCATCCCACCGCTTTTAACGGAAACGACAGGGAGCAATTCCTGATAAGCGAGTCTGTACGAGGAGAGGGTGCATACCTGCTCAACTGTAACAAAGAACGCTTTATGGACAGATATGACAAACGCCTTGAGCTTGCCCCGCGCGATGTTGTATCGCGCTCTATAATTCTTGAAAGCCGCAGAACGGGCAGCGACAACTTCTACCTTGATATAAGATACAAGGGGCACGATTACCTTGTAAACCGCTTCCCCGGAATATATGAGGGATGCTTAAAGCACGGTGTTGATATGACCAAGGATTTAATTCCCGTATACCCGTGCCAGCACTACCTCATGGGCGGAATCGACGTTGACCTTGACGCGCGTACTTCTATTTCGAGAATGTATGCTGTAGGTGAATGCTCGCACACGGGAGTTCACGGCAAAAACCGCCTCGCAAGCAACTCGCTTTTGGAGGCACTTGTATTCGGAAAGCGCGCGGCAGACGATATAACGTCTCTTTCTAAAAAGGACCCTGACCACGTGACCGTTGCAGAGCACAAAACGGATATTTCGGGTGCTCCGCTGCCAAAGGGAATGCGTACAGAAATTCGCTCGATTATGCAACGTTCTTACTTTGTAATTCCGGATATGGACGCGGTAAGAGTAGGCTTGAAGCGCGTTGACACTATACTTATGAGACTTAAAAACGGCAAATTTGCAATTACACCCGACTATTGTGAGGCTTTAAGTCTTGCCACGGTAGCCCATATAATCTTAAAAGAGGTGGACGAAGGATGATTTTACCGCAGTTTTACACGGACGACATTATTAAGCGCGCCATACTCGAGGATATTAACTATGTCGATGTGGCGTCGGATTACCTGATATCCGAGGAGCAGCGCAATGAGGCGTATTTCGTCTCAAAGGCAGACGGCGTTCTCTGCGGCATAGATGTCGCAATGAGAGTTTTTGAACTTTTGGACGATTCTTTTACCTCCAAGGTATATATGCACGACGGCGACAAGGTGAAAAAGGGCGACCTTATAGCCGAATTCAGCGGAAAAACCACGCTTCTTTTAAAGGGCGAGAGAACTGCTTTGAACTTGTTGCAGCATATGTCGGGAATAGCCACAGCGACCGCAAAGGCAGTCAAACTCTGTGAGGGAACAAAGGCTTCGATAGCCGACACAAGAAAGACCCTTCCGTCTCTGCGTGCCCTTCAAAAATACGCGGTAACCTGCGGCGGAGGCAAAAACCACCGTTTTAATCTTTCCGACTGCGCTATGCTCAAGGATAATCACATAGACGCCGGAGGCGGCATAACGGGAGCCGTAAAAAAGCTTCGCGAAAAGATAGGTCATACGGTGAAAATTGAGGTTGAAACACGCAACCTTGATGAAGTAAAAGAGGCGGTCAAGGCAGGAGCCGACATAATAATGCTCGATAATATGGACTGTGACACCATGAAAAAAGCCGTTGAGATAATCGGCGGCAAGGCTCTTACGGAGGCTTCGGGCGGAATTACCGACGAAACCATACCCGGCGTTGCGGCGTGCGGCGTAGACATAATATCAATCGGAGCGCTGACTCACTCCGTTCAGGCATTTGACATTTCCATGAAAATGAAAAAATAAAAAGCCACCCCCAAGATGTGCCTCAGCTTATCTTGGGGGTATGTTATTTTGAAGCAATAATGCCCTATAAACAAAAAGTAACGGCGCCGAAAGCAAAAAGTTTCGGTGCCGCTATTTTTTGTTCGGATACAGAAAAAACGTATTGTTGCACTAAGCTGCCGCTTATTCTATTCTGCCTTTAGAGCTAATGTCCGCAAGGCGGTCAAAGCACAGCTCGGAAAGACGTGTCGCACCGCACAATTCATACAAGGCGGAAGCAAACAAGAGCGAATTACACGGTGGCAGAACCTTTGTTATGTCATCGGGCAGAGTAACTCCGCTACCCGACAAACAGACGGTACTTCCCGAATACTCATTCCTATATAAAAGGCACCCTCCGTCCGGATTGCTTTTATCTGTTCGCGGAGCTATTACAAATGTGCAGCCGCCTGCCTCATTCACGTTTTCCGTGACGGTCATCGCAAGGCCCCAATCGTCATACAGCCGTCGGCGCATGGGAGAAAATTCTTCGGGATTACCCGTTATTACCTTAAGATTTGAGGCAAGAGGAACAAGTAAAGACAGCTTATCCTTTTGAAAGCCGTTGAAATCCATAACAGCCACGCTCGTTTTTTCCGGCGGAAGAGAGCATTTCTTTATATAATCAACCGCGGAATTAAAAAGCATAACGGACGGCAGTATACGAGGCTCGAAATTCTTAACCTTTTCGTCATCCGTTATGGTTCCTCCGCACACTATAACTCTGCCCGCGCACCGCCCGAGCAGGCTGTATATTTCACCCGTATCGACCTCTTCGTTTTCATCACACACAAGAGTCAGCGTAAAAAACGGAGCACTGCCTAAGACGCTTATCCGCTCGATAACGGGTTCGGGCGGAAAAAGCCTGTAACGAAGCCTCTTAAAAAATCCGCCGCCGATTCTTTCTATTTTAATTACTCCGAACATAAAAGCACCCCCGCATAATATTATGCGGGGGTTTTGATTTTAATGTTTGTTGTTTATTGCTCGTCCGCGCCTGCCGAAGAGGTTAAGAGAGAATTTGCCTTTTGATACTGTTCATCCTCTGAATGAGATAAAAGCGCCAAACGGTTCTTTTTCTGTGAGGACAGCTCCACAAGATAATCCGGAGTTAAGCCCACACCGTTATACACATCGCTTGTATACGGCTTTATCTCTGCCACGGTGAGCTTTACCGCACCTCCGTCACTCAACTGATAAACCCTTTGCATGGTTCCGTTGCCCTTTGTCGCCGTACCTACGAGCTTTGCTTTTCCGAAATCGCGCATATCGCAGGCGAAAAGCTCTGCAGGCCCGGAGGTGTCTTTATCGACAAGTATCACTGTGGACACATTTATGCTGTCGGCGTCCGATGTAAAGGTCTCTATGGCTTCACCGTTTTTATCAACGGCGGTAGCGAGTGCCTTTGTTCCGTCGCTTGCCACAGGAACAAGCACATCAAGCGCGTCTGTCGCATACTCTACGGTTCCGTTCGAGACCGCCCGCAAATCTATTATAATGCCGCTCACGCCTTGCTTTATAAGCGTATTTACGGCATTTTTGAGCTGCGATGCGGTGGTCGAATAAAAATCGGTTATTTTAACATAGCCCACCTGGCCTACCGTCTCATAATAAACAGTCTGCGCGGTGTAGCCCTTTACCATATTTGCGGCAACGAGATTACCGTCATGAATAAACGCAACATTTACGGACGAGAGCTTTTCGCCCTCAAGCTTTTTTACAAGCTCTTTATAGTTATAAACCGTGACTTCCTCTTCATCTATGGTAACTATACGGTCGCCCTTAGTCATATTGTTAAGTGCCGCCGGAGAACCGTCGGAGACCTCTGCCGCATAAAGGCACATATCGTCCTCATTAAATGCCGGAATTATGCCGACGCCCATTTTCTGACCGTTCATCTCGTTTTTATATACGTCATACTCGGACGCGGTCATATAATAGCTGTAACTGTCGCCTACGCCGTTTGCAAAGCCCTCTGCCATATCCGCGTTTAAAAGCGTTTCGTTAATCTCGCCGTAGTAATTGGTGCGGATAACGTCGTCTATCTCCGCTAAAAGCGAATAAGTCTGTGAACGCTTCGGGAGATCTTTGATTATTGAATTGTACATTTTCATCGACACAGCCATGGTACCTGCCACAGAGCCTGCCATAGCCACGAATATCAATGCGAGCGCAAGGCCCAGGGATATTTTCCTATTCAAATGAACGCCTCTCTTTCGGGGGTTTTATCAAAGACCTATATACGGCTCGGGATTTACTCGATTTTTATTTACATAGACCTCAAAATGAAGGTGCGGGCCCGAGGAGTTGCCGGTGGAGCCGACCTTGCCTATATACTGACCCTGCGATACGGTTTGACCCGCGCTGACGCCTATGCTGCTGAGGTGCGCATATCTTGTCCACACGCCGTTGCCGTGGTCTATAAGCACGTTGTTGCCCCAGCTTGAATGATATGAGGCGGAAATTACCGTACCGCCTGCCGCGGCGTAAACGGGCTGACCGTTTATATTTGCACCGGCTATGTCAACGCCCTTGTGACCGTTGTGGCCGTAGTGCTGTGAAACGTAATAATTGCACGTGAGCGGAAAGCTCATGCCGCTTGAGAGCACACCGTTACCCGAAGAACCCGTGGTATTGCTGATTGACTGCGCTTCGAGTTTATCCATCTTGGCCTGATAAGCGTCATTCTGCGAATCAAGGCTTGAAATCATTGATTTGAGCGACTTCACCTGAGCTTCAAGACGAGACTGCTTTGCGTCAAGTGTATTGTAAACGCTCTTGACCTCTGCGCGGGCAGACTCTATGGCGGCCTTTTCGTTAACTATTTCAGACTGCTTTTCCTGCTGTGACTGCTGATCGGAGGAGAGCTGTTCTTTTGTTTTATTAAGCTCATTAATTTCATCCTGCAAGCCCTTTACAAGCTCATTATCATGCTCAGAAACACGTTTGAGCAGCTCAAGTCTTGTCAAAAAGCTCGCATAGTCGCCGGAGCCGAGAAGTACCTCAAGCGCCGAGCTTTCGCCTGCCTTATATGCCGAGCGAAGTCTCGCTTTAAGTACGTCGTATGTTACGTTGACAGCGGCTGTCTGTGTTTCTATTTGAATATTTGCGGCGTCTATTTCGGCTTGAAGTCTGTCGATTTCCGCCTGATAGTTGTTGATAATTTCATCCTTTGCCGCTATTTGCTTGTTAAGGTCGGTTATCTTGGCGTTGTAAACATCAAGCTGAGCCTGCATATCGGAAATCTGATTGAGCAAATCGTTTACGGACGCCTTATTATCGCTGATTTTATTATTATTGGCATTTATTTTGCTTTCAAGCTCGTCTATCTGATCCTGCACTGACGAAGCCGAGCCCGAAAACGACGTCACGGAAAACAGCATAGCTGTTATTAATGTAACGGAAATAATGCGTATAAATGCTTTCTTCTGATGCTTCAAAATAAAAAGAACTCCTTTAATACCGGATTTACCCCTTTAAAAATTACGGAAGATACGGCGCGGGATTTACCCTTGTGCCGTTTATCCAGACCTCAAAGTGCAGATGCGCCCCAGCGTGCGGATTTGCCGGCGTCGGCGCGGGACTTACGTTACCCGTATTGCCTACAAGAGCTATAACCTGCCCCTGCTTTACCGTTTGCCCCTTGCTTACCTTCATAACGCTGCAATGAGCGTATCTTGTGCAAACGCCGTTGCCGTGGTCAATAAAGACGTTATTGCCCCAGCTCGAATGATATTCGGCGGAAAGAACCTTACCGTCAGCCGCGGCTCTGATCTCTTTACCGTATGTATTGCCGGTTGCACCCCTTGTGGTAAAATCAATACCCTTGTGATTCGGGTAGCCGTACCAGCCTGCCGATATGGTTACGTTTGGATACTGAAGCGGACAAATCATACCCTTGGGAGATACCGTATAACCGCCTGTATTTCCACCGGTATTTCCTCCCGTATTGCCGCCCGCGTTTCCGCCTGTATTGCCGCCGGGCTTTGGCAATTCGCCGGTGCCCTGCGACGCATTTTTCGCCAGTTCCGCAAGCTTTTTATCGTAGCTGTCTTTCGCAGCCTGTATTTTTTTATTCTCGTTTTCTAATTCCTTGGAGCCTGCGCTGAGAGACGAGATATATGCGTTTCGCTGTGCAACCTGCTTTTCAAGGGTAGACTGCTTTGAATCTACGGTATTGTAAAGCGACTGCACCTGCGTTTTAGACGAAACAATATCCGCCTTTTCCGACTCTACGGCGGTCTGCTTAGCCTTTACTTCCTGCTGACTTGACGACAGAAGCTCCTTTGTGTCGTTAAGCTTTGCAATATCATCCTGCAAAGATTTCATAAGCTGCCTGTCATGCTTTGTGGTTTTACTTAAAAGCTCAAGCCTTGTGAGGAAGCCCTCATAATCACTTGCCGTAAGAAGCACCTCAAGAGTGGAACTTTCGCCTGCCATATATGCCGCGCGAAGTCTCTCCTTTAAAAGGTTATATGTATCGTTTACGGTCTTTGTCTGAGCTTCTATGCTCTCGCTTGCCTCGTCTATGTTCTTTTGAAGAGAGTCTATTTCTTTTTGATAATCGTTTATAACGGCGTTTTTGTCGCCTATCTGACTGTTAAGCTCCGTTATTTGACTTTGGTACGTGTCAAGCTGCTCCTGCAAAGCGTCAATCTGTTCCGAGGAATAGCCGTTCGACTCTTTGGCACCGTCGATTTTATTTTGCAAATCCTTTATTTTTTGCTCATTCTGTTTTTTCTTTGCCTCGGCAGCCGCGATTTTGTTTTCCAAATCTGCCTTGGAATCCGCCGCGGAAGCCGGTAAAAATGACGCGCAAAAAACGAATATTGCCGACAGTAAAAGGCTCAAAGCTCTTTTGAGACCGTTTTTAGTCATCAGAGACCACGCTCCCTTGCTCTTTCAGGTATTTAGCCATCGAAACAAGACTTCCGAAACCTCCTGTAAACAATCCTATTGCAACAAATACGAGAAGTATCTGCCACCAGTACCCGCTGAACGGTACGAGCGAAAAGCCGATTAACGAGAGGGTCTGTGCGAACACTTTTTCGGCTACTGCGTAAAGTCCCCACAGAACTCCCAGGGATACTATGCCGGAAATCGTACCGAGTATCATACCCTCTATCATAAACGGCCATCGAATGAACCAATTTGTGGCACCTACCGCCTTCATTATTGAAATTTCAAGCTTTCTTGAGAACATCGTTATGCGTATTGTGTTTGAAATTATGAAAAGCGCAACAAGGAACAGCATTATAACAAGCCCCACGCTGACTATCGAAACCGCATGGCGAAGAGACAAAAGCTTGCTTGCAAGGTCGCTGTTTTCTCGCACCGAATCGACTTTGTTTATCTGCTTTATCTGAGAAACGGTGTTTTCAAACTGTGACAAATCCTTTACCGTGACCTTATATGCGTCGGGAAGCGGAATTTCGTCAAAGCCCTCAAACAGAGCCGCGTCGCCGCCCATGCTCTGTATCTGCTCCTGGAACGCAACTTCCTTCGGCACAAATTCGCAGCTTTCAACATTGCTTATGCCTTTAAGCGAGGTACCTATCTGTGTTGTTTCGTCCTCTGAGGCATCGTCGGCAACATAGACCATTACTACATTTTGCGACTGCACCTTGTCGACTACATTGTTAATATTAAAATATATCATTATGCCCGCGCCCATAATTATAAGACACGCCATAAGCACGGTTACCGATGCCAATGACATAAGGCGATTGACCCACACATTGCGGAAGCCCTCGTGCGTAAGATATTTTAAGCTTGTCCCTTTCACCTGTTGTCACCTCCGGTCTTTTTTTCAATGGCGTCGAGATACTTTGAGTAATCAACGTCATCGTCGGAGGAATCCGAATCCACACCGTATGTCGCCATAAACTTTTCAAGGTCGGCGTCCGAATTCGGCTGAACATAAAACGGGCTGATGCTGTCTTCCTTTTGCTTGGCCACGCGGTCCTCCACCGTCTCCGAGGAGGCAATGTTCTGAACCGCAGCCGCGGCCGCCGCCGCTCTTTCCGCATTTGACGCGTCGGAAGCATAATCTCTTTCGATGGTGGCGTAATCATCGGGAAGAGCCTCGGTGTCTTCGGAGTCCGAAACCACGGCGCCCTGCTCTATTGTAATAACCCTGTGGTGGAAATGACGGACGAGATTATGCTCGTGAGTTACCATTACCACGGTGGTTCCGTTTGCGTTTATATGGTTTAAAAGGTCAACTATTTCGTAAGACATTTCGGGGTCGATGTTGCCCGTAGGCTCATCCGCAATTATAAGCCCCGCATTATTTACAAGCGCACGCGCGAGCGCAACTCTCTGCTGCTCGCCGCCCGACAGCTCCGTCGGCAGATTTCTCGCCTTGGAGGCAAGTCCTACAAGGCTGAGTATATAAGGCACGCGTTTTCTGACTTCCTTTTCCTTGGCGCCGATGCAGCGCATCGCAAATGCGACATTGTCAAACACCGTCATGGTCGGGATAAGTCTGAAATCCTGGAATACTATACCGAGAGTCCTTCTGAAAAGAGGAATCTCTTTTTTCTTTAAATTGTTAAGATGATAACCGTTTATGATAACAGAACCGCTGTTAGGCACCTGCTCGCGCATCATTATCTTGAGAAACGTACTCTTGCCGGCTCCCGATGAGCCGACCACAAAGACAAATTCTCCGTCGTTTATCTTGATATTGACATCTTTAAGCGCTTCGGTCCCGTTATCGTAAGTTTTTGATACATTTTTAAATTCAATCACTTAGAACATACCTCTGCTTTTCACAATATTCCCACCGCTGAACTCTGCCGTAAAGTTTAATACCGACGGGCAGAGACTCTACACAACCGCTATAAAAAATATAGGCGGCAAAATGAGTATAATCACTCATAATACCGCCTTTAATTATAGCATAGAACGTCAAGTTTGTAACCATTTTGTAATATGGTAAATTATATTCGCGCACTTTAGACAAAAACGCACTTGTAACATTGTGCAATTTTCCCATTCACAACAGTGCGCGGAAAATTACTTTTCTTTAATACTTGACGGGGCTTGAATCAAGATATTTCTTAACCATAAGAGCTACTTTAAATACTATTGCGTCGTCGAACTCGCGAAGGTCAAGGCCTGTGAGCTTTTTAATCTTTTCAAGACGATATACAAGAGTATTTCTGTGTACAAAGAGCTTTCTTGAGGTTTCGGATACGTTGAGGTTGTTTTCAAAGAACTTCTGAATTGTAAAGAGCGTTTCCTGATCGAGATTGTCGATAGAGCCGCGCTTGAAAACCTCCTTTAAGAACATATCGCAAAGAGTTGTGGGAAGCTGATATATAAGTCTCGCAATACCGAGATTGTCATAGCTAACAATGCTCTTTTCGGTGTCGAACACCTTGCCTACCTCAAGAGAAACCTGAGCCTCTCTGAATGAGCGTGCAAGATCCTTTATTCCCTCAACCGTAGTACCTATGCCGACAAGAACGTGAGAATAGAACTCCGTTCCGAGACCGTCGGCTATCGAGCGTGCAAGCTTTTCGAGATCCTTTGTGTCGATATTCGGCTTAACCTCTTTGATAAGGGCAATATCTGTCTCGTTAAGGTTTATTACGAAATCCTTGGTCTTATCCGGGAACAGGTTCTGAATTATATCATAAGCGGAGATATCTATATGCTCGGTAATTCTTATGAGAATTACGACGCGTGACACATCATTGTTAAAATGAAGCTCTCTCGCCTTGAGATAAATATCACCGGGCAGTATGTTGTCAAGAATTACGTTCTTGATAAAGTTTGCGCGGTCGTATTTTTCATCATAATACTGCTTAATGCTTGAGAGTGTTACGGCAAGCATTGAGAGATATTTCAAGGCAAGGTCGTCTTCGCCGGAAACAAATACGGCATATTCGGGGTGCATACGCGCACCGAACGGCTTATAAGAATACCCGTCTACCGATATAACCTCCGTTCCGCTGAAAACCGCGGTAACCTCGGTTGAGAGCACCTCACCTATCTTACCGAGTTCGCTGCAGGAAATAATGGTACCCGACTCGTCTATAACACCTATAGTACGGTCGATACTGTCTGTGAGCTGATGCACAATACCCTGGAACAATCTGTTCGACATTGATAAAACCTCCATCTATCTTTTTTCTCCGGAGAAAACCTCCCTGCCGCACTCTGCTTTAAGCCGAAACGGCAATGCAAATTTCCCCGTCTGCACTTTTATACAATTTCACAAATCATATATTATGTATTTTACACAATCTTTTAAGATTTTGCAAGCTAAAAATTGATATTTTAAAAATTTAGTTTGCATTTTTCACAAAAAAAGTTTTTCATTTTGTAAAATCGGTTAGATTAAGGCTTTAAAGCACACAGTTTTGTCATTTTTTGCATTGTTGAAAATGACTATGCGTAAAACTCCGAAGCCGTCGGCACAATGCGGTTTGATGACAAACTCTTTCGATGTGTCGAGTATTTCTGGGCGAAAAGAATATTTGAACTATCTGCCGGCATTGCATTTGGAGCAGACGCTGTACCCGTTATTGAGATACGAGGAAAGCTCAGAGGCGGAGATCTCTTTTTTATTTTCCGAGGACGTCCTCATAGCGTAGGAGCATGACGGAGAGTGAATTTTTTTGGTGTTCACGTTTACTGTATATGTGCCTTCGGAGGGCTGTGCGTCACCGGAGCTTTTTTGTGAATTTACGCCGACCGGAGTCGAGGCCGAAGTCTGCCCTGCGGCAGAGGATGCCGCCGCACTCTCGGTTTCGGCGTTTGCAGCCGTATCGGACTCACCTTCGGCTTTTGCTTCCTTGGTCACAAGATAAAAACCGTCTTTTTCGCCTTCGTTTTTCGTCGAATTTTCATAGGACACAAAATCTCCGTATTTCTTCAGCATAATATGGTCTTTATACAGCAGCACAAGCGACATCGCGGAAAACACCGTACACAAAACGGCGCATACGGTAATTACGGCCGTCATAATTTTAAAGCCGTGTTTTGCGTTTTTCCCTTCGTTCTTCATACTCATTCCCCCGATACATTATGGGAAAATAATAACATTACGGAACAGAAAATAAAGCGTTTGTGCCGAATCAGCACAAGTTATCTTTTAATTCCGTCGGCAATGTATTTAAACACCGGAGCGCAGTCTAAGGCACCGCCCGCTCCGTTTTCTTTAAAGACTGTGATGACATAGCGCGGCGAAGCATACGGAAAAAATCCGCAAAACCACGAGTGCGTCACTTCGTTCCCGTTCTCGTCAAACCAGCCGCTTTGCGCCGTTGCCGTTTTGCCTGCGGCGTCAAAATACTCGGTTTCCGCCCTTTTTCCGCTGCCGGACACAACGGTTTCGCGTAAAAGCTCGGTAACTGTTTTTGCCGTATCAACGCTCATTACACGCCTCGGAACGGGCAGCTCCGCCCTTTTGATTTCATTTCCGGTCTCATCCGTTACGGCTTTCATAAGAGAGGGCGCGCGATACACTCCGTTATTTGCCACCGCCGCATACACGGCGGACATTTGCAGCGGCGAAGCAAGCAATTTACCCTGACCGAATGCGAGGTTGCACAAATCCGCCTCAGAAATCAAGCTGTCGGCGGACGGCATAATACCGGACTTTGTCTCCCAACCGTCCGCAAGCTCGATTTTTTGACCGAGCCCGAGATTTTCACCCATGGCGCAAATGTTTTCCTTGCCGGTTTTAAGCGCAAGACTTATAAAATACGGATTGCATGACTCCGCCATAGCCGAATACATATTCATATTGCCGTGCCCCGTCTTTTTAAAACAGCCGAACGATATTTCTCCGTTCAAGTCGTATTTACCGTTGCAGACGATGCTGTAACTTGTAGGAATTCCGTTTTCCAAGGCGGCACAGGCGACAACCGCTTTAAAAACCGAGCCTACTGAGTACGGAGTTATCGCTCTGTTAAGAAACGGAGAAGATGAGTCATTTAGGCTTTTTTCGGGCGTATTTCGGTCAAACGACGGTGTGCTCGCCATTGCCCTTATTTCGGATGTGGCGCTGTCGAGAACAACGACCGCACCGCTGTCGATGTCAAATTTTCCGAGAGCCGATTCACACAGCTTTTGTATATCTCTGTCAACTGTGAGCTCCACTCCGCCGGCCGACATATACCCATCCTTTAAAAATGTAATCTCCGCACCCTCAAGCAATTTTCCCGAAGCCGCCGCACCACACCTTGCCTTCAGAGTTCCCGAATACGACAAAAGTATATCGTTGTAGCACTTTTCAATTCCCGAAACGCCGTTTCCGTCGCCGTCGATATATCCGGTTATGTGCGGCGCAAGGCTGTTTTCACCGTATCGCACCACCGTTTTTGCCGTCTTTATGTTTTTTTCGTCAAAAACGGCATTTGACGCACAAACCGCTATTTTCCCCTGAGACAAAGTCGAATAAACAGAAGGTATTTCGCTTTCGGGGACAATGACCCGGATAGAGGACAGGGACTCCTCGCACGGCTTTATCGCCGCCTTTAAAACGGTATCGCAATTGACAAGCGGACGCATTTTACAGTCGTAAATGTTGCCCCTTGACGAAGCCACCGTCACGCCGACGGTATTTTTTGACGCGGCGACATCCGACACGTTACCGCCGCAAAGCTCCGCCATTTTTACAAAAAGCACACCGAACGACAGACACAACAAAAAGAAAAGGGCACAAACTCGCTTGTTCATAATTCACCTCAAAAAACAAAAAAAACGCTCCCGTTTTATTATTGAACGGAAGCGTGTGTTTTATTTTATATTTTGTTTTCTGAGGATCGTTCCGGGAACAAATTTTAAATCGGAGCGTATTTTGAATTTCATCATGGCTCTCGGCGTGCTGTCTGTGGGTTCGCCGTTTTCGTCAAAAAGCTCCGTCACGACAAAGCTCTGCGGCTTTTTCCCCGGCTCGAGGCTTTCGAGAGTGTCTCCCTTAAAGAATTTATTTCGCTGTTCGCAGTAAATAAAGCCGTCGCGGCAATCCTCGACCACCGCCATAACATCCCACTCGCGGCGGTAACCGCCCTCAAAGCTGATATTCGCTTTTTCGTGCGGCGAATCAAAATAGAAGCCCGTGCAGTAGTCGCGATAGCTTACCTTTCGCACCTCGTCAAGTATCCATCTCGGCAAAACAAAGTTATCTGACTCGCTGCACATATAAGCGTCGATTGCCGCTCTGTAAGCATTTGTTATGACCGCCGTATAATATGCGGATTTTGCTCTGCCCTCTATTTTAAAGCTGTCGATTCCGGCGGCTGTAAGCTCCGGAATGTGCTCTATCATACACATATCCTCGGAGTTTAATATATATGTGCCGTCCTCTTCCTCATTTACCGGAAAATATCTGCCCTCGCGTGTTTTTTCCATAAGCGCATACTGCCAACGGCACGGCTGAGCACACTCGCCGCGATTTGCGTCACGGCCGGTAAGATAATTTGACAAAAGGCATCTGCCCGAAAACGACATACACATACTGCCGTGTACAAAGCACTCGATTTGCAGCTCCTTAGGAGTTTTGGCTCTTATCTCGGCAATCTCCGACAGAGATAGCTCACGAGCCGTAACTATTCGCTCGGCACCCATATTGTAAAACTCGTTTGCCGTGAGATAATTTACGATGCCCGCCTGTGTGGAAACGTGCAGCGGCACCGACGGCGCATACTTTTTGCAGTATGCCATAGTACCGATATCGGCTGCAATATACGCATCCACTCCCGCGCCTGCAGTCATTTCTATAAAGTCCGGCAAAAGCGGTATTTCGCTGTTTCGCGGAAGCGTATTAAGCGTTAAATAAACCTTAACGCCCTTTTCGTGCGCTTCCTTTACCGCCTTTATGAGATCATCTTCGGGAAAATTCTGCGGACCTGCACGCATACCGAATGAGCTGCCGGCAAGGTAGACGGCGTCTGCTCCGAAGCGCAATGCTGCCTCAAAGCGTTCAAAATCGCCTGCCGGACTTAGTAATTCGGGTCGTCTTTTCATATTGCTCCTCTGGTAAATTACTGCGAAGCCGACTTGGCCGCTTTTTGATTGGCCTGGAGTATGGCAATGTTATTGGCCTGCCGCTCCGAATCGTTTTTCGCAAGATAAATCTTTTTATTGGTATCGTGCGCGAAGAAGTAGTAATCGGTCTTTGCGGGATTGAGTGCCGCGTTTATTGAGTCGTTACCCGGGTTGCAAATCGCACCCACGGGCAGACCCTCGCACTTATATGTGCTGTAACGTGAGGTGTAGGCGGCAAGCTCCGTGGCATTTGTAACATTCTTCGCAATATAATCGTTGATATAGTCCGCCGTGGAATCGCATTGAAGCGACGGATAAAGCCCCGGCTTATTGAGACGGTTGTGAAGCACCGACGATACAAGCGGCATCTGAGTCGCATCGGCGGCCTCTTTTTCTATAATGGAGGCGAGCTTTATTATATCGTCAACCGACATATTGAGCGCGTCGGCTTTTTTCTGATAATCGTCCGTCCACTTTTTCTGGAAGTTGTTTAGGAATGTCCTTATAACGCTCGAGGCATTTTCGCCCTTATAGAAATCATATGTGTCGGGGTAGAGATAACCCTCAAGACTCCTGTAACGCTGCTCTTTATTCGGCTCATTCTTAATAAAGGTGTATTCACTGCTGAAGTCCACCTCTCTCATGGCCTTATAGATGGCATCAGCTGAGCAAACCTCATATTTTTCGAGCTTTTCGACTATTTGGTCTGCCGTGTAGCCCTCGGGGAACGAAAGCCTTACGGTCTCGCCCGTTGACGGAGGAGATTTAAATGTTGAGAGCATCTTCTCAACGCCCATCGACTTGGTTATATAGTAAATACCCGACATATAGTTGTCATCACGGTAATTCATTATCTTTGCAAACATTTTGCAGAAATGCTTATGCTTTATAAGGCCGTTATCCTTTAATATGTTGATAACGTCGCTTGTGTTGGTCTCTGCGGGAATTGTAACAGATATAACGTTTTCGCTGTCGCGGCGTATTGCCAAAACATCGTTCATACAGCTAATCAGATACGACGACAGACAAATTGCGCATACAACGCAAACCGCTATCGTTATCCACGTTTTTTTGTTTCTTACGAAATACGCGGCTATTCTTACCGCAATTTCTTTTTCGTTTCCCTTTATACCCTTTATCGGCGGCCTTTTACGTACGGCACCCTGCTCCGACGCTTGCTCGTAAGAGGCTGTTCCGAAAGAGGCGGCATTTCCGCCGTTTCTTCCGCCGCGCGTAATTATGGGACCGAATTCGTCATCATAGCTTATTCCACGCGGTGCCGTACCGCTTTTTTCGGGCGGCCTTTTATGAATTTTGTGTTTTTCCGGCGGTCTTTTGTGAGCATTGTGAGCGTTATGTCTTTCCGGCGCATCGGTACTGTGATGCACGGGCATATCTCGTCTGACAGGCGGCCTTTTTTGCGGAGCGTCGGTAAACTCGGAGTCAAGGTCTTTTATTTCAAGCTTAAAGGGTTTTTTGCCGCTCTTACGGTTTCTCTCAACCATATTTTTAAGCTCGGGTCTTTTCTGCTCGTCTTCCTCACGCGCATAAATATCCAAAAGGTCCTTATATGAATCATCGGGAGTTCTTTTATTGTCATCCATGGGCGCTCCTCCTTTCATTAAACTCTGTGTACTTTCTTATCCGAAACAATTATGTCGGATTTAATATCGTAGCTGTCGTGCGGGATTCTCTTTATTATCTGCTCTTCGTATGCGAGCCCGATTTTTGTGCCTGAAAACGACTGCAAAAACCTGTCATAATAGCCTTTTCCGAAGCCGACGCGGTATCCGTCCTCGGAAAATACAAGAGCCGGTACTATACATATACCGTTATCAAAGACGGTCATAATTTCACATGATGGGTTCGGCTCCATTATGCCGAACGCCCCGGGTTCAAGATCAAAAACAGAGTCTATACGGCAAAACTCCATATGCCCGAAAGCGTCAACGCATCTCGGCACGGCAACGATTTTGTCCGAAAGCACCGCCTGTTTAATTATACACGATGTGTCAACCTCGCGTGAAGACGACACATAACACAAAACGGTTTTAGCGTTTTTAAATTCATCGAGGGCAAACAGGTTGTCCGTAACAAATTTGTCACGTCTCGCCTTCTCCTCCGGCAAAAGTGATTTTCTGTACTCCTTGGCGCGTCTTCTTAAAAACGCTTTATCCTCACTTTGAGCCGTCATTTTTATCACTCGCTTTGAACAGATGTTTTTATGCTTTCGGCAACCTCGCTTCCGCAAAGTGCCTCGACTGTTTTAAGTCCGAATTCGAGAGCCACGCCCATTCCGCGCGCAGTTATTATGTTCCCGTCCCGTTCTACGGGAGCACCTGTGGCAACAGCGCCGTAAAGGTCTTTTTCAAAGCCCGGAAAGCATGTTGCGGTTTTGCCCCTCAACAGATTTTTATGGCCGAGCACGGACGGTGCCGCACATATAGCGCAGATAAGCTTTCCGTCGCTTGAAGCGCGGTCTATAAATTCATTTACCTTTTCCGACTTTTCAAGATTTAAAGTACCGGGCATACCGCCGGGCAAAATAACCGCCTCTATGTCCTCGTTCGGAGAAACCTCGGTTGTCTCGGCGTCACACGTAATCCTGATATTGTGAGACGAAACTATTGTTTTTTTACCGACGCCTACAACCTTAACGTCTTTTTTTGCTCTTCTCAGAACATCAATCGGCGTGAGAGCTTCTATCTCTTCACAGCCGTCCGCAAGAAAAACATAAATCATTTTTTGTACCGCCGCGCGGGAATGCGGCAATCCTTTCTTTAAGCATTCAGTTCAGCGTTATCCCTGTATACACGCTGTCATTTATCTTCTCGCCTTTGATATTTTTTATCATACCTACGGCGGTGCGTTTGCAATTTTTTAATTCGGCAGCTTTTTCCTCCGGCACAGAGACAAAAAACGTATTTTCACCCGTTTTTTTCAAAACGTCCAAGGCGTTTTCATATGTTCCTCCGCAGAGAAGCTCCGTGACAAAAACACCGTTTTCAGCCGGACTGTACGAGACATAAAAATCGTCTCCGAAAACTATTTTGCCGTCGTCGCCGAGAAAATCCGAAAACAGTTTTATTTCGTTTTCTCGCCACACTACACGGTTTACGCCCTTCAACAGCTTTTCTCTTTTGAGAGCTGCCTTTTTTATATCCGGCGGCTCGGTGCTTTTAATGTCGAGCGGCTCACCGCCGGTCAATTTAAAGACGGTTTTTTCGGCATAGAGAGCTTTATAAAAGCCGAATTTTTCGTAATAATCAAAAAGGTTCTCCGTCGCCGGAACCAAAAACAGATAATCGGCTTTCCTGTCGGCGGCAAGAGCTGAAGTAAATTCCAGTAACGAACCCATTATGCCCTGTTTTCTGTAACTCTCTGCGGTGGCGGCAGCATAAATATAGTATGCAAAATACTCCTTTTCGCCGAGTGAGAGCTTTTCCGGAAGCAAAAACAGTTGTGACACAACCTCTGCTTTGTCCGTGCAGATAACCGCATTTTCATAAGAAAAGCTGTTTTTGAAAAACATATCGATTGTTTCTCTGTCGTCGCCGAAACAGCTTTGCCACAGCGAATACATCTTTTCTTTGTACTTCGGAGAAGAAAGCCGAATTTCCATATCTTATCCCTTATAAAAAGCGCGGTACTTTTGAAGAAGTATCTCCGGGTAATATGAGAGCTTTGCCTTGCGGAGCCCTTCGCTTCCCGTATCGTCCTCACGGTTTATGAATTTATAATTAGCAAGCATATTTGCCGCAAATTCACGGTTTACCGTCGGGTAAGCTCCGCGAACCGAAGCATACGCCTTTTCTATATGTGTGCAAAAAGCCGAGCTGTTCAGCTCCTCGCCGAGAGTGTAAGCCACAACCTCGCCGTCCGCGTATAAAACTCCGCCTTTGAACCCGAGCTCGTCAAAATTCGAGAACGCACGCTTTATAGCTTCAAGTTCGCTATCTATTTCATCGGGGTCCTTTTCGCGGTTTAAAGCCTCCCACTTCCGGTTCATATCAAGACATAATTGCATATTGCCGTCGTTTATCGGCTCAAAATGCCAATCGTGGTTATTTTTGAAATAAGCTATATGGTTACGCTTGCCGTGGTACTTCCTGCCGGCAAGGTCAATAAGATCGGTGGTATTGTAAATGTAATCGGCGAATTCCCTCATCTCGGTAAACTCAAACTTTCCGGGCATCATATCTTCAAGCTCACGGACATTTGACGGAGTGAGGCAGTACATGGTTAAACGCGCGCCGTCGTGATTTTCGGCATAACGTATAAGTTCGTTTACGGCGGCCTTTTTATCGCCGTCGCCGCACGGGTAAAGATACATCGGATCGCCTACGCCGTCGCGCGCCAAAAACATACCGTCATACTCGCAAATTGTATTTTCATACACGGGCGCCCATATATAAAGGTTACCGAAGCAGTACTCGCAGGCCATATCGCCCGAACGCTCCATTACGCCCGTTACCCAAGCTCTGTCCGATAATTCGGGATTTCTGAATTCAAGCAAAATTATTCTCCTAAACCAAGTTCTTTTTTTACTATACCCAATATTTCTTCGCTTATATCGGCTATGGGGCGCGGCTCACCGTTTTCGGAGCAGACCACGGTCTCCCAGCCCATTTTTTCCGCGGCAAATGCCGCCGCTTTTGCACAGCGACGCAAATACTCTACATTTGCCTCGTGGACGTCTTTTTTCACCTCGTCGCCGCCGTAGCGCTTTGTCATAAGTCGCTGTGACACGTCAACCGGCATATCAAGATATATAATCCTGTCGGGCTTCGGCACGGCGAGCTTTTCGTATTCGTAATCGCAAAGCCATTTAATATAGTCGTCCCACTCGCTCTGCGGCAGCTTTACCGCCTGATGAACGGCGTTCGACGAAGTATATCTGTCGGCTAAAATGACCTTACCCGAAAGATAATCCTCTTTCCAATGACGGCTGTAACTCGCATAGCGGTCCACCGCATAAAACGAGGACGCCGCATAGACGTTGACGCACGACGGGTCGTTTCCGAATTCGCCGCCGAGATACATTCTGACAAGCGTGCTTGACGGGTCGTCGTAATCCGGCAGCTTAATTCTCTTTGTGTCGACAGACAGAGCCGCAAGTTTTTTTTGAAGAAGCTCCGTTTGAGTCGATTTACCGCTTCCGTCAAGTCCCTCTATAACTATAAGTTTGCCGGGCATACCTTTTACCCCTTTTAATTTTTAATCTAAATTATTATAGCAAACAATTACATTTTTTACAACAAAAAATGCACAATATTCCAAATTGCCTAAACCGATATAATGTGATAAAATATTGTAAAACATCGAAAAGGGGCAAATGCACAGATGAATCTCGATAATTTGGATTTAAATAAAAGCGGAGCATTCATAATAGGCCTTTCCGACTGCGGCGAAAAAATAACCTCGGCCGGCGGCAGAGTGTCTACTCAGGAGGGCACCGTGCTCGGTATATGGCAAAAATCGCAGGACTGCGAAAAAAATGCAAAGCTTATCGACAAGGTTACGCGCTCCGGTCACAATTCGGTAGTGGAACATACATATTTTAATCTCGCCTTTCAAAATGTCACGGCGGTTGTCGAGCAATTCGTCATCGAATTCAGGCTCGCTTCATTCACCGTAAAATCACGCAGATACGTTGATTTTTCGGATGCGGGATTTTTTATTCCCGAGGATGCGGACGAAAACTACAAAAGCCATATGGCAAAGCTCTTCGGTCTGTACAGCGAATTCTGCGAGGCCGGCGTACCCAAAGAGGACGCGAGATTCCTTTTGCCATACTGCCTTTTTTCCAACTTCTTTTGCAGCATAAACGGGCGTGAATTTTTGCACCTGTTAAAAGCCATGCTCTACGGCAGAGGCAGCAAATACCCCGAAATAGTAAAGCTCGGGCGCGAATTAAAGGAACAGGCGGAAAAGCTCACTCCCGGCATAATGACGGGCTTTGACGAGCGCAGTAAAAACTATATGCCGGATAACCCCGACCTCTCGTTTATCGGCGACGTTCCGCGCCGCACAAACGGCAAAAAAGTCGAGCTTCTCTCATACACGGGTGACGCCGAAAAAAATGTTCAGAGAAGCGCGCTCATCTCTTACACCAACGCTTCAACCGAGGATATAGACCGTATTTTATCGGACGACACGGTTGCCGACAAAATAACATACAGTCTTGTTCACTCTTCAAGGCCGAGAGCACTCGAGGCGGCGGATTTCACACTTCGTTTCAATGACGTTTCACTCTCCGGAATAACTCACTTCACACGCCACAGAATGCAGAGTATAGAAATTCCCGAACTGATAAGAGCGGACAGAAAACGGCACATCGTCCCCGAATCGGTCAAAAAAGACCCTGAGCTGCTTCTTAAATACGAAACCGCATTCAAGGAAAATGCCGCCGAATATGAGAGACTTCGCACACTCGGCAAGAGCGAGGAAAGCCTCGTGTACTACCTTCTCAGCGGCAACACGCTCGATATAGTCACAACCATGAACGCTCGCGAATTACTGACATTTATGAAGCTGCGCACCTGCTCACGAGCTCAGTGGGAAATCAGAGCGCATGCGGTAGAGGCACTCGAACTTTTGAGAAAAGTCGCTCCGGGGATTTTCAAATACTACGGTCCGAGCTGCTTTATTTCATCCTGCCCCGAGGGCAGATTCTGTTGCGGCAGACAGGAAGAAATGCGCAAGACATTTTCAATGTAAAAAATATACCGAAGCCTTGTAAATCAAAGCTTCGGTGTTTTTTTGAGCAATTTTTCCCTCTCCCTGTAATCGGGCATATACCTTTCCACGAGGGCATAAAACCTTGCCGAATGGTTCTTTTCCTTAATGTGCGCAAGCTCGTGCACAACAACGTAATCAACAGCCTCCGGCGGATAAAGCATAAGCCTGTATGAAAAGCATATTGAATTTTTACCGCTGCACGAACCGAATCTTGTCGCTGCGGAGGTTATTTTTACACTTGTCGGATAAAGTCCCATTTTGTCGCTGTAATATTCCACGCGGCGCGGCAATTCCTCGGCGGCAAGCGCGCGAAGCTCCGACACTCTCTTTTCGTCAAGCGTTTTTTCAAGAGAAAGACGGCTCTTTTGCTTTTCTATATGCTCGTTTATCCACTTTTCATGCGATAAAACAAAGTCGTCTATCGTTTTTTGCGGGCAACCGACAGGTGCCTTTACGCTTACTTTTAAATCCTTTGTCACGGTGAGCGACAGAGTTTTTCTTTTTGACCTTTTCAACTCATAATCTGTTTTCATAAAGTTCATAATATTAAAACAATTATAATCTATATTTTAAGTGTTCCGTTTTTTCGGGCAAACATAAGTATAGCATCTGTCTCTTATACACATCTCCGAGCCCACGAGACAC